>VFQP010000081.1_pt1 | contig 277755 bp, 212 predicted proteins | sample 3512351 | NCBI WGS metagenome assembly VFQP01 (sample SAMN10412372, study PRJNA504923) | tailings metagenome | isolation source: Relicate 1 Philex TSF1 revegetated site | place: Philippines: Tuba, Benguet | collected 2017-08-29 | reverse complement strand
AAGTCCGAAGTCCGAAGTCCGAAGTCCGAAGTCCGAAGTCCGAAGTCCGAAGTCCGAAGTCCTTCCAAATTGGGCAGGCAAGTTAGCTATAACTTTGCAACATTTCAACTTTATAACATTTCAACTTTGCAATCTTTCAACAAAAAAAACAATCTGTCAATTGAACAATTTCCCCTAATCCCTAATCCCTAATCCCTAATCCCTAATCCCTAATCCCTAAATCCATTCAAAAACGCAATAGTATCCACATTATCTGCGTAATCCCAAAGTTTAGGGTGTTGGCTTTGCCCAAAAGGGAGTGTATGCAGGTCTTCGCAAAGTATGTTACTCACTACGCATTGAATTTGCTCATGCTGTTTTTTTAACCGTTCTATCACTTCGTTTACATTTTCGTAAGTTTCGTAATATAGTACAGCCAAAGGCGAAGATAGGCCTTCATCTTCCTTTAGAAGCAGAAAGCCATTGTCATAGTGCTTTTGCTGATTTACCAAATAAATCGATTTGTTGTAATCGTAGTTGTTATTGTATTTAAAGTGGTTAATGATGTCTTGATATTGTTCTATGGGTTCAAAAAAGTTTTTGATTTCGTAACCTTTAGGAATAAAGATTTTTGAAACGCTACGGCAGCCCATGCCAAAGTAATCAAGAATGTCGTGGCCTAGTGCGGCTATTTCTGCTGGGGTTTCATCGCCAATTAGCACAGCTACACTATTTCGGTTTCTTCTAATAATGTGAGGCACTTTTCCGAAATAATACTCAAAATATCTAGAAGTATTATTGCTGCCAGTAGCAATTACGGCATCAAAACCTTTTAATTGCTCGGCATAAATGATGTGCGTTTTTAGTTCTGGTAAAGTTTCGCAAAGTTGGTTTAAAACAAAAGGTAGGAGTTTATTATCTGATGAGGACAGTTTAATTTGGGCGATATTTCCGGTAGCCAAAACACACATCACATCGTGAAAACCAACCAAAGGGATATTTCCTGCTAAAATTAAACCGACCTTTTTTGGTGTTGCCGTTACTTCAATGTGCTCAAACCAGCGTTCTAGATCGGCGTCGTTTAACATCTCTGCCAATGCTTTTATCGATCTGTTTACTTCTTCTTCGGTAAACCAAGCATTGGCATTTTTTGCCGAAAAAATGGCCGAGCTAAGCGCTTGGTTTGGCTGGCTAAGAAAATTACCAAGCTGTTTAAGGGCAAAAATTAACTGTTCTTTACGAATTGAAGACATATTTAGAACTATTATAAATGGATTATGTATTATATTTGCGACGCAAAGGTAAACTTCGCATTTAGATTTAGACGAAAAGATGGCAATTAAAATAACAGACGAATGTATAAACTGTGGGGCATGTGAGCCAGAATGCCCTAATAATGCAATTTATGATGCAGGTACAGCTTGGAGATTTTCTGACGGTACTAATTTAGATGGCATCATTGATTTTGGTGGCTCTCAAATTGACGCAGGTGCTGCTCAAGATGCAGTTTCTGATGAAGTATATTATATTGTTTCTGACAAATGTACCGAGTGTAAAGGCTTTCATGATGAGCCTCAATGTGCTGCCGTTTGCCCGGTTGACTGTTGTGTAGACGATGAGGATATCCGTGAAACGGAAGAAGAATTATTGGCTAAAAAAGCTTGGTTGCACCAAGAAAACTAAGTTAAAAATATCCGTTAGGGTAATAAGATATGGGAGATGCAAAATTTGTATCTCCTTTTTTTTATTCAATACCTATTCGTTTAACAAAACCAATAAGTTGAGCGAAAATGTTTTTCTATTTGAAATCCTCTCTAAAGAGAAGTGGCGAAACTTGCTGTTGTTTGAAATATTTCATTTTCAAGTACAGGCAGTTGTCTCTTTTTTCTTTATTGCCTGTAAGTTCATAAAGTTCATCTAAAAGGTCATACAACGCAATTTCGATAAGCTTCAATTTGTTCCGTTGAAATAATTCTAAGCTTTTTTCGGCGTAAATTATAGCCCGATTGTAATTGCTTTTTTTAAGATTTCGATAAGCTTTAGATAGTAGATAAAGACTTTTAGAAAACTGCGTACTATTGTGAGCTGTTTTTAGATGTAATTTTGATTTTATTTTCGATGATATGTTGTTGTTTTCAGTTTCTTTTTTAAAATCTGTAAAGTTAATTACAGATAGGAAGTAAGCTGAAAAAGTGCTTTCATTCATTAAAAAATCTGTTAGGTAAGTAGAAATGGCATTTATAGTTCTTGGGATTTCCTTAGCCTGATGTATACTTTGATGTATCATTATCAGTGCTAGATTTAACATATCCAAATCATTAAGAATGTAATTTTTTACCGTATTAAAATTAAGTTTTAACTGTTTAAATTCTTCTATCTTTAATAACAGGTCTTCGTCGCTACCTCTATTACCTAACAGATGTTGATAAATATCATTTAATAAGCGTAATGTAGGAAATGCTAAATTAGAAGTGTTAAAGTTAAGTTTTTCTATTTCGGCGATATTTTTAATTAACTCGTTAGGTTGAAGAGATAGCGAATTATAAATTGCAAGAATAGTTAGGTAGCGAAATGTCTGACTACGTTTTGCTGGTACTTCTATTAAGGATGATATGGTTTCTATATAATGGGAATCAATAAAATCTAAGGGAGCAAGTTGGTTATAAACTACCTTATGTATCTTTTCAAAAGGAAAATGATAGGCAAGTTGTTTGCTATGATTTGAGTAGTTAAGGTATTCGGTTATAAAATGGATCAACGATTTTTTCTCATAATTACTCAATGATAAAGATAGCAGCGCTTGTAGGGCAACTTCGTCTCCTTTCATAGTTGCAAATTTAGCCGACCATTGTAACAATTGAAACCTGCTCGTATTGCTGGTGTATTGTTTATAAATTTGTTCAAAAAAATGGTTATCCATTTTTTTGTTTGCACGATGGTAAAGGTCTAAAAATAAAAAATATTCGAATACATGAGGTTGAACAAATCTTACATGTTCTTCAGTAAAACCATCATCTTCTTCTTTTTTTTCTTCCATTAAGATGCCATCAGCTAACAACTCCTTGTAGGCGTTTTTGAAGGTAGCTAAGTCATGAAGTACGGCTGATTTAGGCGCAGATTTTTGCCCTCTTATTAAAGAGCTTAGTTTTTTGCAAAATGCAACTTTCTCTGTAGCATAAGTGCTTTCGAATACCTTTTGTACAATAAAGCGATCAATGATTTCATAGAAAATTAAATCTGAAGTGGTGTCGAAATGCGGAAACTCACCTTTTAAAAGATAATACCATTGGATGTAAGAAGGATATTTTAGTTGTGATTTCACTTCTTTAGTGAGGCAATTGGTTTTTTGTGGATCAATTTTCAACAATATTTCATCAATCTCCTCCAAGGCCAGCGGTGGTATATTGGATTGGTCTTTAATATCAAAACAAATTCCTGGAAACCATCTACCCAATACAAATGACATACCTCTGATGCGATCAAAAAATCTATTCCACATATTAGATCTCATGGCGAACATCAATTTTACGCCTGTAGAATCGCCAATAGTACAAATGAGGTTAATTAGTTTATCAAACATCGCTACCTTAACATCGTTGTGTGCGGTAATCTCAGAAAAACCATCTATGATAATGATAAACTTTGATCCCTTTTGTTGATGATGCTGGGTAAAAAAAGCAACGAGGTCGGTTCTTGCATCTAGTCCGATTTTTGCTTTAATTCGTTCTTCTACTGTAGTATAATTTATTTGGTCTTCAAAAATTTCGCGAGCAGTTAAAAATAATAAAGTGTCATTTTTTTTGCTGTTTTCTTCTGTGGCTAAATGTCGTTCTACCAAATGGTTTAAAATGATGGTTTTACCACAGCCTGCCCTCGAAATAATAGCCATGAAGCTGTAATTACTCTCGTAAAAGTGATCGAAATCTATTTGAGGGAAAATTCTAGGCATAGTTAATTGATAGGGAATTCCACATCGCTGCCTTATATTGGATAAAGTTTTCTTCGTGATTTGTAGACAATGAAGATGTATCTGGTTTAGATCCTGTTCATTGGATAGTATATTTTTTCCAAGTTCTGTTTCTACCTCATCAATATACTCTAGAAGTGCATTGATAGTATATCTTGAGAAATTATTCTTTGTTTCGGCGAACCCAAAAAGACGTTTGATTGTGGTTTCGCTTATCGTTTTGTTTGTTTTTTTGCTGATACTTAGAGAAATGTGCTTACAATCGGAAGGGCTTATCGAGCTTAGTTGTGATTTTTGTAAAATAATCCTTTTTATTCTATCTATAACAAGAATTTGATTCATAGTGAGAGTTATAATTTTTGTTAGCGTGTTTTCTAAGTTAACTAAAAAGTATGCTTTTTAATAGTGTTTGTAGCAAATTTTTGCTATTGTGGCAATAATTGGGTATTTATACCTAGTTCGTATCAGTGTATAACTTATGAATTAAAAAATATGTTTTAATATCACTAAAACGAATAAAATTGAATAAAGCGTTTCAGCAGGGCTTATAAGTTGGATAAATTGAACAGCGAAAACGCCTAATTGCATGGCTAATATTGTCTCAGATTAACAAAAGCCAAGCTTATGGGACAGAACTCTACTCGAACAGCAAGATTGCGTCAAAAATTGATTGTTATCTTGTTTTTTTATTCTTTATTAACGTCGATTGGTGGTTTTGCGTATGCGCAAACTAAAGTTTTTGCAAAAAATGCAACGGTGGTTTCTAACCGAGTCGATGATAAGGACAACGCTACTTTGGATGATAATAGTTTTGCATCCGTTAAATCTTATGGGGGTGCATTATTTGGCGCCGGAAGTTATAGCGGAGAACTTCAGTTAGCCTACAATCAAGACGTTGCTGCCAATACCACTACGTTCATCAAGATCGGATACGACACTGATTTGCTCAATGCGCTACTTGGAGGTAACTTAGGCGCCTCTTTAGCGAATACTTTGGGCAATGTGGTTCTTGGCGATCATTATTTTATTGTTGGCGCAAAGAACGCTGCCGGCCAGCAAGTGGCAATAGGCTCAAGTAACGGTGGTTTTTCAAATACCAATGTAAAATTGATAAGAGACAGCCAGGGAAATTTTTATTTAGCGGTTACGCCTAATGTAACTTACAGAAGTGTGTTTGTTAAAGATGTTACTACCGCCTTGCTCTTAAGTTTACCCAACGAAATTAAAGTTTACAACGCATTCCATGTGTCTGGTACGGGCAATTGTGATCCGCCTTTTGCTACTGATTACCAGGGAACTGGAGCAACTTTAAGTTTGCTTGGCATTGGAGGTGCTGGTGTAACTGACATCCAAAATGCGATTGATGGTAATTTGCAGACCAGTTCTAAACTTAGTTTAGGATTGATATCAGCTGCTGGTACAATTAGTCAAAATATCTACTTTACAAACCCTTCGCGACAAGGAGATGAGTTCAATATTCGTTTGAGTGTATCTCCAGCTTTGGCGAACGTTGGTGTTTTAAGCAATATTACTGTAGAAGCTTTTAACGGAAATAACGTGGTATATACACGAACTGGTATTAACGGTTTGTTAAATTTGGATCTCCTTGGGTTATTTAATAGCGGACAAGCTGTAACTATTCCTTTTTCTGTGCCGAGCACTGCCACGTTTGACAGAGTTAGGGTCACGCTATCTGCATTGCTGGGTGTATCTATTACACAATCTATTAATATTTTTGAAGTTACTCGTTCTGCGCCTAGGCCAACTTTTGCTGCGCCTTTATCTAATTCTTTAGCAGTTTGTTACAACAGTACGGCTACTTTGGGAGCTACAACGGCATCTACTAACCAATTGGTTTGGTACGATGTACAGGACGGGGGCACAGCAATAGGCCAGACTGAATTTAACGAAACTTTTATTACGCCAGAGCTTACGGCAAATCAGACGTATTTTGTGGCTGCCAAACAGATTGGCTGTTCTTCAGAGTCGGTACGGGTGCCTATTACCGTTACCGTAAATCCGCAACTTAACTTTACTGCTACAGCGTTGGCAAATGCCACCATTGGTAAAGCATATAGTAGGCAACTGGCATTGCCTACGGGAGGTACTGCAAATTATAACTATTCAGTTGCTACGGGAAGCAATTTGCCTTCTGGATTATCTTTAAGCGATACCGGTTTATTAACGGGCGTACCTAGTTTGGCCGGGAATTATACTTTCTCGATTACCGTAACGGATACCAAAGGATGTACAGCTACCACCGTACATACACTTTTAGTTACCGACGCCCTTACTTTGGGCAATTTAATTTTACCGGATGGAACTGTTGGCGTAAGTTATCCTATTCAGGTAGTGCCGTTGGCAACTGGTGGTAGCACACCCTATACTTACACTGCCATCAATTTGCCGCCCGGTTTAAGTTTCAATGCTTCTACTTTCGAAATTACGGGTACACCTAGTATTGCGGGTAGCTATGTAATTACCGTAAATGTGAGCGATGCTGATGGGAACAGCACAAGTATGAATTATCCTATCGTGATAAAAAATCCGCTGGCTCTTGGCAATGCCGTGTTAGCAGAAGGTACTGTGGGATTAGTTTATACTACGCAAACTTTACCATCGGCAACCGGCGGCACACCAGGTTACACCTATTTGGCAACCAATCTTCCGCCAGGATTAAGTTTTGATGAAAACACAAGAAATATTACCGGAACGCCTACAGTAGCTGGTAATTACAGCATCAATTTACAGGTAACCGATGCATTGGGCCTCACCTTAAACAAGGCCTATGAGATTAAAATTATAGATCCTTTGGTTATTGCAGCTAAAGTGCTAGCTAATGGTACGGTGGGTACGGCTTACGCGGTCGAAACTTTGCCGGCAGCCACGGGAGGTACAGGACCATATAGTTATAGCTCTGTCAATCTCCCTGCTGGCATGTCTTTCGATGCAGATACACGAGAAATTACCGGAACCCCTACAGAGGCTGGGAACTTTAACATCGTATTGACGGTTACTGATGCCGAAGGAAGAACGGCTACCAACAGCTATGCATTGCAGGTAGCCGGAGCATTGATATTAGCTACGGCACCACTTCCAGACGGCACTGTGGGGATCAGCTATCCATCGCAAACCTTACCTGCAGTGGCGGGTGGCACAGCTCCTTATGTTTACACCGCTATCAATTTGCCTGCTGGATTAAGTTTTAATGCTGGCACCAGGGAATTATCTGGCACACCTACGTTGGGCGGTAGCTATAATTTTGCTATTAGGGTAACGGATGCTGCCGGCAATGCTGTGACCACTAACTACCAATTAAATATCAACGTAACAGCGCCTGCGGTAGCCAATGTAATAACCTGCGCTGGTACAACGGCAACCCTTACTGTTACCAATACCCAAGCAGGAGTAACTTATAACTGGTACGCTGCCAGCGGAAGCACCCCCATTACTACCAATAACAATGGTGTTTTCGATACGGGAAATGTGACGTCAACAACAGTGTTTTATGTAGAGGCGGTGTCTGGAGGCGCTATAAGTTCTAAAGTTGCGGTCGAAGTCACCGCTAATCCAACACCAGCTGTGCCTACTATTACTACTAACAATCAAACTATCAATGCAAATCAAGGTACTACTTTAAGGGCAATGGCCGAAAGTGGCGCTGTTATAAGATGGTATAGCGATGCAACAGGAGGCACCCTGTTGGGTACGGGTGAAGAATTTTCAACTGGCAGTTTATCTGCTACCACCACTTTTTACGCCGAAGCTGTCAGTATTCAGGGTTGTGTTAGCTCAAACAGAGCTCCCGCTGTAGTTACGGTAATTGCCGATGGTACAGGAACAAATTGCATCGTAGCAAATGCGCAAAGTAGTGGCATATCCGGATTGCTTTGTGTGCTTTGCAATGTTGCCAATCCTGGTAATTCAGTAGATGCAGATCCAGATAATTATACTCGAATTAACTTGAGCTTGGGTGCTGGTGCAACAGGCTTTCAAAGGTTGATATTTCCAAGTGCTGGATTGGCGACAGATAGTATTCGCCTAGATTTAGCTACGCCAACAGGTTTGCTAGATCTAACTGTGTTAGGCTATATTACCATCAATGTAATGAATAATAATACTGTGGTAAAAACACTGCAGTTAAACTCTTCGTTAATATACCTTCGGTTATTAGGAGGAAATAGGTTTGAGGCTACATTTGCGGCGGGAGCTGAATTTGACAGAGTAGAGGTTCGTTTTCAATCAGTTGTTGCCGCATTAAGTAGCCTCGATATTTATGGTGCACAAATTGTCTACCCAAATCCAACGGTGGTAGGCAATAACCAAACGATTTGCTACAACACAAGCGCCACAATTAGCACAACGGCTAACGGTAATACGCAAATTGCATGGTATAATGCACCAATAGGTGGAAGTTTATTAGCTACTACCGCTAATTTTACTACGCCAAATTTAACATCAACTACCACTTATTATATAGAAGTTTCTAGAAATGGATGCGCTAATAGCAGAAGGATGCCAATTACTGTCAATGTGGTTCCTTTGCTAGAAGTGCCTACTTTAGCATCCACAGCAATCACTGCCTGCGAAGGTTCCCCGGTCACGCTATCGGTAACAAACCCAAGTCAACAAATCAATTACCAATGGTATGATGTGCCTACTGGAGGCTCGATATTATTTACAGGCGCTAACTATAATTTGTCTACCGTTAATACCAGTAAGACATATTATGTAGCAGCTAGCCAGCAGGGTTGTGTAAGCGCAGGTAGGGCGGCAATAACGGTTACAGTAAATCCTAGACCAAGTTTGCCTCAGGTGCAGGCTTCCGTTTCTACAATAGTTGCCGGACAAACAACAACACTTACGGCGAGTTCTCCCGATACGGACGTAGACTTTGATTGGTACACCTCTGCAAATGCGGCTACTCCGATACATACAGGAGCCACTTTTGTTACTCCACCATTAAACGTAAACACTTCTTATTATGTAGAGGCGAGGTCAACGTTAACAGGTTGTACTTCTGTGTCTAGGGTAATGGTTACGATAAATGTTACTAATGGTGCACCTGTACCCACACCGTGCATAGCTCCAATTGCTCAAATCAACGGTTTAAACGGTCTAACTCTATTATCAGGTGTTGCCAATCCAGATTTAGCTATAGACAATGACCGACAAACTGCATCTACCTTGTATTTACCAGTTTCGGCATTAGGAGGGTACGTTTATCAGCGCTTTACATTTCCAAGCGAAAGTGCAGTTGGAGACACCATAAGAATAGCTGTAAGTTCGCCAGGCAGATTACTGTCGTTAGCGTTATTAGGTTCTGTACAGCTCTCTACCTTAACTAATGGTGTTACCAACAACGACTTAACCGCTATAAATAACCCTCTGGTTAGCTTGCAGTTATTAAGCGGAGGCTCGCAGGCCATACTTACATTTGTGCCTAATCAATCATTTAATCAGGTAGAACTTAGGTTAAATGGAGGTATAGTTTCTGCACTGACTACTATTAATATCAACTATGTACAACATCAAGTTGCTGCACCGCAAGTTGCCGCAAATCGTGTAGAAGCCTGTAATGGTGCTCCGGTTACGTTGTCGGTACAAAATGCTAGAACAGGTTTTGTTTATAAATGGTATAATGAAAGTGGAGTTTACCAAGCTGATGGCGAAAGTTTTATCACACCTAATATCAATGCCGATACTAGGTTTTATGTAACCGCTAATTCTGGCTCAGCTTGTGAGAGTGTAAGAACCAATGTGGATGTAGTTCTAAAAGCCCTGCCTGGTGCTCCAATGTTAGTGGCTGACAATATTAGTTCATGTTTGGGTAGCGATGTGACACTTCAAATTAAAGACCCTATTGATGGCATGAGTTACCGATGGTATGACGCTACCAATTCGTTGGTTTTTACTGGCAGTTCGTTTACGATAAATAACGTGACTGGAACTGTAAGCTTTAGCGTAGAAGCTTTTGATGGACTATGTAATGTTGCTTCATTGACAAAAACAACAGCGCAAATTAACGTTGGTACCCTAGATGCCCCAGTAGTAGCAGTATCTAACGTCAGCGTAAGTGCTAATTCGAGGGCTTTGCTAACGGCAGTTTCTAGCAATGCAAATGCCGAAATTAGATGGTTTGATCAGCCCACCGGTGGAACTTTATTAAGTACGGGCAGCTCTTATTTAACCGATCCTATTACGGCTAATACCACTTTTTATGTTGAAGCCTACGTAGATGGAGGTTGTGTTTCTGTGCGAGTTCCGGTAACGGTTAGTATTACTACTGATGGAAATACTGGTCCCGTGCCTTGTTTAGCAGCAAGTATTGATGTAGATAAAGGTGTTGTTGGGGCAACGTTATTGGGAGGTGTATTTAACTCTCTATTGGCTATCGACGATAGAATTGAAACGGCCTCATCATTGGTAATCCCCGTTGGCTTGGTTAATGCTTATGCATTCCAAAGAGTAGGTTTTGGAAGCTTATCTACCATAGGCGATACCATTAAAATACGTCTAACATCTCCAGGGAAATTATTATCGCTTGCTGTGTTGCCATCTATCAGTTTAATAACTTATAATGGTGCTAATAGTAATAATGATGCTACTTTGGCAAATAGTTCGCTAATTAGCTTAGACTTGCTAAGTGATGGAAGTGCGGTTACGATTACTTTTGTGCCAACACAGCAGTTTGACGCTGTTGAATTGCGCTTGAACTCTGGATTAATTAGCGCCTTTACTTCTATAGATTTCAATTATGCTCAGCGAGTTGGCGTTGCGCCACAAGTGGAGAGCACATCCACTACTACTTGTGCAGGCAGCAGTGCAGTATTGGCAGTTCGCAATCCAATAAATGGGGTAACCTACAGATGGTATTTAAATAATACTGGTACGCCAGTAGAAGGAAATACATTTAGCACGCCAAGCAATTTGGCAGCAGGTACTTACAATTATTACGTAAGAGCCGTAGTTAATGGTTGCGAAACAGTAGGGACTAAAGTAGAGGTGGTTGTAGCGCCAATCTCTGCTCCGCCAATCCCGTTAGCAGGCAATCCGACAAATACTTGTTTCGGCACATCGGCAATGTTAGCTGTAGAAGCTGTAGCAGGTGTTAGTTTCAATTGGTATGATGCCAATGGCGCCTTGGTAGCGTTAAATTCCGAAAGTTATACCATTCCGGCTAATTTGCCTGTAGGCACCTATACGTATAGTGTAGAGGCTTTGAACGGAAGTGGTTGTGCAAATGGAAATAGGACATCGATTACCATTACTGTTGGCGAAACCGCAATAGCTGCGGATATTATGGTGGATGGTACAAATATATGTGCTTCTGGTACGGCCAACCTAACCGCTAGTAGCACTACAGTAACCAATCCAATATTTACATGGTATGCAGATGCGGCACTGAGCATACCGTTATTTCAGGGTGCAACTTTTACCACTCCCGTGCTTACCACTAATGCCACCTATTATGTGACAGTTAAAGGGAGCAATAAATGTGAAAATTTGGCTAGTGACGCTAAAACAGTTGTTGTAAACGTAAATCTACCTGCTACAGCAACAGATTTAATGGTGTCGCCTTCAGTAGAAATTTGCGGCGCAGGTGCTGTTACACTTACTGCAAGCAGTACTACGGTAACCAATCCAATATTTACATGGTATACCGATGCTAACTTGTCTAACATTGCCGCCACGGGTTCATCCTTTACCACGCCAATTTTGAGCGCTAATCAAACCTACTATGTAACGGTACAAGGTACCAACAGATGCGAAAGTCCAGTTTCTCAAGCTAAGACGGTGAAGGTAACTGTTAAAACTACTGCTTTAGCATCAGACATTACCGTAAATGGAAACAGAACTGTTTGCTTAAACTCAAGCACTATTTTAAATGCTACAACAAGTACAGTTACTAATCCGATATTTACTTGGTATGCTGATGCTGCCTTAACTAATATCTTATATGTTGGTACACCGTTTACCACGCCTATTTTAAGTGTTAACCAAACTTATTATGTGACGGTTAAAGGAAGTAATCAATGCGAAAATCGAGCCGGGGATGCTTTGCAGGTAGATGTCATTGTAAATGATAGGGCAACTGGCGCCGATTTCACGGTTTCTCCAGCTGTTGACTTGTGTGGTCCTGGAACAGCAACGCTAATTGCGAGTACAAGTACGGTAACCAATCCGATATTTACTTGGTATAGTGATGCTAGCTTAACTACAGTAGCAGCTACTGGAGCTAGCTTTACCACACCGCTGCTGGCTGCCAGCCAAACGTATTACGTAACGGTAAAAGGAGATAATAAGTGTGAAACTTTTCCTATAGATGCAAAAGCGGTTGCTGTAAATGTGAAGCCTTTCGCTAGCAATGCGGATCTGATTGTTGCTCCTGCAGTTGCAGACGTTTGTGGAATGGGAACAGTAACATTTACCGCCAGCACCAGCACGGTAACTAATCCAGTATTTACTTGGTATAGTGATGCAAGCTTAACTACTGTGGCAAGCACGGGAGCTAGCTTTACAACACCTATATTAACAAGTACCCAACGCTATTACGTTACTGTTAAGGGAGATAACAGATGCGAAACGCCAGTAGCAGACGCCAAAATAATTACTGTAACTGTAAAACCTAGAGCTACAGCTGCCGATTTAAGTGTTGCCGGTAATACCAATATTTGTGCAAATACCAGTGTTACACTTACTGCAAGTAGTACTTCGGTAAGCAACCCAATATTTACTTGGTACAATGATGCTGCTTTAACTAGTGTAGCCTATGTAGGTGTCGGATTTGTAACACCAATACTTACAGCCAATCAAACCTATTATGTCACAATAAAAGGAGATAATTATTGCGAAAATACAGCTGGAAGCGCCTTAATGGTAACGGTAACGGTAGGTGCAGCGCCTGTTGCGCCAATAGTTGCAAGTTCAGGTACCGATATCTGCGCTAACAACGCCACAGTATTAACGGTCAGTAATGTACAAGCCAATACGATTTACGAGTGGTATAATAGTGCAGCTAATGGCACGCTATTATTTACAGGCAGTAGCTTTAATACACCTGTTGTTAATGCTAATGTTACTTATTATGTACAAGCGGTGGCTACTTCTGGTTGTATTGCATCTTCTACCCGTACTGCGGTTACGGTAAACGTAAATGCCAGACCGGCAGCTCCTACAGTTACGTCAACGCAAGTAAATACCTGTAGTAATAGTTCGGCTACATTGACCGTAAGCAATCCGATAGCTGGTACCACTTACTCTTGGTTTACCGTTGCGAGCGGCGGAGCGGCAGTAGGTACTGGTAGTAGTTTCACCACGCCGGCGCTTACTACTAATGCGGTTTATTATGTTGAGGCAACCACTAATACTTGCGCTTCAACAACAAGAACCCAAGTTAATGTAAATGTAGGGGTGGCGCCTAATCCACCAGCTAACGTCACTGCTGCGGCAACATCAATTTGTGCTGGCGGTACTACAGTGCTTACTGTAAATAATCCGTTAGCAGGATTAACTTATAATTGGTACAGCACTGCAACGGGTGGTACAGCTTTACATAGCGGCGATACTTATACTACTATGCCACTTGATGTAAATACTACCTATTATGTAGAGGCGGTAAGCAATGGGGGTAGTTGCGTAAGCTCAACTAGAACTTCGGTAACGGTTAATGTGTTAGCTATTCTTGGCACTCCAATGGTTGTGGTTGGCGACATAACCACTAGCAGTATTCAGTTTAATTGGAATGCCATACCGGGAGCCATTTCTTACGAAATATCTACAGATGCGGGTAGTAATTGGGCTACCACAGCTATACCGAGTTACTTGGTCACTGGCTTAAATCAAGGGCAAAGCGTTACTGTAGTGGTTAGGGCAAAATCAGCATCCGATTGCCAAACTAGCGCCAATTCTGCCGCAGTTACCGGAACTACTACAGAACCGTTCAAAGATGAATTGTATATCCCTAACACTTTTACTCCTAATAACGATGGTAGAAATGATTTCTTCTTAGCCTATGGTAATAACGTAGCTAAATTTCGCATGAGGGTTTATAACCAGTGGGGAGAGTTTATTTACGATTCGCAAAACCTATTGCAGGGTTGGGATGGAACTTATAGAGGTAGGCAACAACCGAATGGAGTTTATGTGTATTACATAGAAGCCACCTTTAACAGCGGCGTAAGCAAAACGTTTAAAGGTACTGTAACACTACTTAGATAAGAATCGATTAAAATGGATATGGTTTTATTAAAAAATAGCACCAATGAAAAAGAACACAATAATAGCTGCAGTAGTGTTGGTATTAACGCTAGTTGCAAATCAGATATATGGTCAAATAGATCCGCATTTCTCTCAATATTATGCCAACCCATTATGGTTAAACCCTGCGTTAACGGGAGTAACAGATGGTGCTTATAGGGCAAATTTGAATGCTAAACAGCAATGGAGTAATATAGATAATGGATACTTAACCGTTGGAGCCTCGTTTGATGTTGCTCCAACTAAAAACCTAGCTCTAGGCGCAATGGTCATCAATCAGAGGGCTGGTGCAGTTGCATACAATCAGTTAAACGCCTTGGGTTCGGCTTCTTACCGTATTCGTTTTGGGCAAGCAGGAGATAAGATTATCAACTTTGGCCTGCAGGCAGGCATAATTAATAAAAGCATAGATGTGTCTCGTATTACTTTGGGTAGCCAGTACAATCCAATGCAAGGTTATGATGGTAACATGATGTTCGATGAAGCCTTTGCGGCGCAGAATTTTACCACGCCCGACGTAAATGCCGGTATCATGTTTTTTGATGCCGCTGATTATAAATCGGTAAACATATTTTTTGGAGGCGCTGTAGCGCATTTAACTCGGCCAAAAGACAAATTTATTGGTGGCGAGGCCAGAATACCTATGCGATATACAGCGCATGGAGGAGCGAGAGTTCACTTAAATAATTTTTTCGACCTCACTCCCAATGCCTTATTTCTACGTCAAGGAAATGCACAACAAATTGCCTTTGGTGCTTATGCACAAATGATGCTTAATACAGAAACTGATTTACTTTTTGGTTCAAATTATCGTGTGGATGATGCCGCTATTGCTTTCTTAGGCTTTCATATTAGAAGTATGGTTTTTGGATTAAGTTACGATTTTAACACCTCTAGTTTAAATAGAGCAACAAGCAGTAGGGGAGGTTTGGAGCTTTCTGTTTCTTTCAATGCAAGAAAGGGCATTGTTGGTCCTAATTTCTTTTGTCCACGTCTTTAAATGATCAATTATGAAAACGCTAAAAATATGTATCGCTATTGTATGCTTTGCCCAACTTGGATATGCCCAAATGGGCGCTAGCGCTAAGCGTATCGCTGATGTTTATTTCTTAAATAAAGAATATTATGCAGCAGCAGAATATTATAAGAGGATGCTGCAAATATCTCCAGATAGTGCCGGTTTCATAGTTCCATACGGTATTGAGCAGAAAATAAAGGAGCAAAGTCCACGAAAAGACGATTATGAATATGCAGTTTATCAATTGGCTACTTCGTTACGTTTGTATAAAAATTTTAAGGATGCCGAAAAGTGGTACGCTGTTTCTCAACATTTCACTAACCCTAAGTATGCGCAAAGCGAATTTTGGTACGGAGAATGTTTAAGGGCTAACCTTAAATATACGGAAGCGATTGAAACCTTAGAAAATTTTGTAAATAAATATAAAGTTGACGATGGCTATGTGGCTAAAGCCAAGTTAGAAATAGCTTCTTGTAAATATGCAATAGAAGAAATGAAGTATCCCAGAATGTTTAATATTTCCCGCTTAAACAATGATATCAATAAGGCAGGATCTAATTATGCACCAGCATCATACAATTCGGAGTTCTACTTTACTTCTTCTAGGCCCATTGCAAGCGAAGGCAAAAATGAGGTGTTAGATGTCGGTATGGGAAAGCCTAAGATTGTAAAGAAACAGACTCCTTTCATCAATGCCATTTATGCTGTAACGAATACTGATATCGATGCAGAAGAGGTGAACATCCGAAAAATAGATATCGATCTGAAAAAGATGGAAACTGCAGCGCCAGCATTACATCCTAATGGAGAAATTATGTTTCTAACTGCTTGGGGAACCGATAAGGATCTCCAAAAGCGAAATATCTACATCAGTAAAAAAGAAAATGGCAATTGGAGCTCGCCAATAGCTATGGGTGGCGAAATAAATGTGCTTGGCTTTAACTCGCAGCAACCTTCGGTAAGTAGAGATGGGAAGTATCTTATATTTTCGTCGGATAGACCCGGTGGACAGGGTGGTTACGATCTTTGGTATACCGTTTTACGTGCCGACGGAACCGTAAAAAATGCACTGAATATGGGCTCAAGAATTAATACGCCAGATGATGAACAGGCGGCTTATTATCTGCCTACCACAAAGAAGTTGATCTACAGTAGCAATGGCAAAGTGGGTTTAGGTGGGTTCGATTTTTACGAAGCAGAAGGAGACTTCGTAGAATGGTCGGAGCCGGCAAATATGGGGTATCCTATCAACTCTGCTAAAGACGACATCTATTTTGCAGCGCTAGATGCAGAGGGAAGAGAAGCATATATCAGTTCTGATAGGGAATCGGTTTGCTGTTTAGAGGTATTTCATGTAAAAAGAGAATATCTGATGGTTAGGGGCACTATTTTGGATTGCGTAACGCAGAAACCACTGGTCGGAGTTACGGTTACTGCTGCCGGAGCAAACCTTCCGGAGCTTACTACACAAACAGACCAAAATGGAAATTATGTTTTTCAGATTGGCAGTAACAAAAACCTACTTCTTAATGCTAGCAAACCTAAATATTTTGCCAAAAGCATTAGCTACAGCTACTCGCAGTTGGTTAACGCAGATACCTTATTGAGCGCCCAGTTATGTTTAGAACCGATGGAAATCAATAAGCCAATTGTGCTTAAAAATATATTATATGAATTTGATAGTGCAGAACTTACGGCGCAATCAAAGGTAACTTTAGATACGCTGTTTCAAGTGATGATTGATAATCCAAAAATAGCGATTGAGCTAAGTGCACATACAGATAATATAGGAACGGAAGCTTACAATTTAGCGCTTTCTGAAGCACGAGCTAAATCTTGCGTAGACTATCTGTTAACAAAAGGAATTGCTGAGACAAGAATGACTTGGAAAGGTTACGGATTTAGTGAGCCAATTGCGGCCAATCAGTTAAAAAACGGTAATGATAATCCCAGTGGAAGGGCCCTGAATAGACGTACACAATTTAAAGTGATTAGCGACAAATAATTTGATGCCTGCTCGTTTGATTAGCAATTCTCTGATTTGAAATATTTTCTTGGTTGCAGTTAGGAGCTGTTTTGGGAAGTGATAACATCTAAAATTTAACTCAATTTTAACTCCAAAACTTAATACAAAAAGAAGGTTTCAGTCGGAAAGAAAAACTCAGGAGATGAGTTTTTCTTTCCGACTGAGTTTATTGTATCTACATTTAGATATCAGCTTATATTAAGTAGTTTTGCTTTGTCTTTTAACTAGTGCCGCACCAAAACTTGCAATAACTACCAAAGCTATTGCTATCCACTCGGGTACAGAAAGGTGCTCGCTCAAAAATAAAATACCACAAATGGCTGCTACTGCAGGTTCCAGACTCATTAAAATACTGAATGTTTTTGCTGGGATATGTTTTAGGGCGCTCATTTCTAAAGTATAAGGTACGGCGCTAGAAAGTAAGGCAATGGCCAAGCCTAGGGTTAGCAACTTTGGGTTTATTTGTGCTAAACCACCATCTGCTATAGCAAAGGGTAACACAACGCAACTGGCTACTGCCATTCCAATGCTTACAGCATTACCGCTTTCCATTATTTGAGAAACTTTGCCCCCAATGATGATGTAAGCGGCCCAAAATGCGCCGGCTAACAAGGCCAAAGCGGCACCAATTAAGTCTATGTTGCTGTTTTCGCCCCAAGGAGCTATTAAAAAAATCCCTGCCGAGGCCATGATGGCCCATAAAAAATCTAAAGCTTTTCTGGAAGTTGATATGGCTAAAGCTAATGGACCAATAAACTCTAAGGTAACCGCTAAGCCCAATGGTATTTTGGCTAGAGAAAGATAAAAACTAAGGTTCATAGCTCCCAAAACCAAGCCATAAGGTATTACAAGTTTCCATTGTTTGCTGTTTATGGCCTTTAAATTGGGGCGGTAGGCAAATCCTAAAATTATTGCTGATAGTACAATACGTATAGTTGCGGTACCTGTAGCGCCTAAAAAAGGAAATATGCCTTTGGCAATAGCCGCACCTCCCTGAACGCTAATTATGGCCAACAAAACAGCAGGAATGGGCGGTATGTTTTTGAGTTTCATTTGTGGGCAAAATTATAATTTTTAACCGTGAACGAAGCATTGATCTACAGTTTGAAGAGTTTTCCTTTTGGTCGGTAGCAGTAGAAACAAAAGTGTTGGTTTTCAGTGTATCGTTGATCTATTAAACTATTTTTTTTATTAAGTGATGGGATTTTATTTGAAATCTTGCTCTTTATATTATAACTAAAATATAAAACGATGACTAGAATAAAAAAGCCTATTTTCTTTTGCATGCTGTTGTTGGTCTCATGGAGTATCGCCTTTGGCCAAAAAACAGATTTTGTAACCAAAAGCTTTGAAGCAGCTGCTCCTTTATACCAAAATTTATTAGCTAAAACGAAGGGTAATTTTACCGATTATCCGCATAGTTTATACGAAAATGGTGATATTAAATATTTACAGATTGATGAATGGACAGGAGGTTTTTGGCCTGGTTCATTATGGTATATGTACGAGTTTACACAAGATGAGAAATGGAAAGCAGCGGCTTTGGCCTGGACAAATTCTTTAGAAAGTAACCAGTACAATACGGCCCATCATGATATTGGATTTATGATGTATTGCAGCTATGGTAATGCGCTTCGTTTCGTGAAAGATGAGAAATACCCAAAAATTTTGCTGCAATCGGCAAAATCATTGTGCCAAAGATATTCTCCAGTGGTTGGTAGCATTCAATCATGGAATAAAAGAAAATCAAAAGGCGATATCAATACTTGGGAATATCCGGTAATAATGGACAACATGATGAATTTAGAACTGTTGTTTTATGCAAGCAAAATTAGCGGCGATACGATTTACAAACATATAGCCATAAAACATGCTGAGCAAACCATGAAAAATCATTTAAGGAAAGATTACAGTTCTTACCACGTGGTAAATTATGATCCTAAAACGGGTAAAGTATTGCACAAGCAGACTCTGCAAGGTTTTTCTGACGAATCTACTTGGGCTAGGGGGCAAGCTTGGGGCATTTACGGCTTTACTACCGTTTACCGCGAAACAAAAGATGCTCGGTTTTTGAAGACCGCAATGAAAATGGCAGATTATTTCATAAATAATCCAAATCTACCAGCAGACAAAATTCCTTATTGGGATTTTAACGTGGGACAGCCAGGTTTTAAGCCAGATTGGGATTATCAGCCTGCAAAATTTAAAGAAACTCCTAGAGATGCTTCTGCAGCAGCCATAGCCAGTGCAGGTTTGCTAGAGTTAAGTACCTTTTTAAAAGGTAAAGAAAAACAGAAATATTTTAATGCTGCCGTTGCTATGCTAAAGTCGCTTAGTAGCAAACAGTATTTGAATGTAGACCAACAAAATCCCTATTTTTTGTTGAAACATAGTACAGGTAATCTACCATCTGGTAGAGAAATAGATGTACCATTGATTTATGCAGATTATTACTTTTTAGAAGCTTTGTTGCGCTATCAAAAAATAGCCAAACTATAAGTCGTTTTTAAGGCGATTATGCCACGTTACTTTCTGGTATTTTTGTTAAGTCGAAAATATTAGATAGATTTGATTTCCGTACTTCAACAAGTATGATAAAATCAATAGACCATAACGTAGACGATCAATATTTACTAACACAAATGAAAGGCGATGACGAATCTGCCTTTCATTTGCTGTACGACAGGTATTGGGAGCAAGTTTACAATGCAGCATATAAGCGTTTAAAAGATGCCGATTATGCAAAAGATATTACCCAAGATATATTTTTGCAGCTGTGGTCTAGAAGAAAAGAACTACAAATAGCCTTCGTACCTTCTTATCTTTATATGTCTGTTAGAAACAATGTTTTCAAATGGATGGAAAAGGAGCAGCGGTTTACTACCATACCCGATTTATTGGCGTGTTTAGAACAACGTAGTGATAGGGCAGATGTAGAATTGCTAAGAAAAGAGTTTATGGCTAAATACGAAGCTATGGTTAACAGTCTTCCTGCAGCTCAACAAATAATTTTCAAACTTCGTTTTCACGAAGATCTAAGCACCAAAGAAATTGCAGAAAAACTTAACATCAGTAGAAAGACGGTGCAAAACCAATTAGGCAAAAGCGTAGGGCAGCTTCGCGATGCATTAGATCTTCTTTATATTGTGGCTTTGCTACATCTTTGAAATTAATTTTTATTTTCTTGTGGGACTTTTTGTGATTTGCGGCTCTTAGTTATAAAGGCCGTACCAAAACTGCTGCGGTATACATAAAATGGATAAAAAAATATTTCTAGAAATTCTTAATAAGTACAATCAAGGTAAGGCTAGCGAGCAGGAAATAGAGATGCTACATGCTTATTACGACTTGTTTGATGCAGAACAGAATGTGCTAGAGCAGATGGCGGCAAACCAAAGGGACGATGTAAAGCAACAAATTGCGGCAAGTATTGCTGCACAAATGCATTTAACGCCTGTTAAAAAGCCTACTTTTTCTTTAAACATAAAATGGCTAGCGGCTGCGGCAGTGCTAGTTTTGGTTTTCTCGGTAGGCATTTTGTTATTTAATAATGAAGAAACAAAACAAAATCTAGATGAGCGCCAAACAGCGGCGGTAGTAATTAAACCCGGTAGTAACCAGGCGATACTTACTTTGGCCGATGGTTCTACGATAGGACTAAACGAGAAAGGTAATGGAGTAATCGTACAGAGAGCAGGTTTGAAAGTGATTAAGAGCCTTGATGGGCAGGTACAGTACGAATCTGATGGGGAAGCAGCACCTTCTATCAACACTATTGCTACACCACGTGGCGGCCAGTACCAGTTGGTATTGGAAGATGGAACCAAGGTTTGGTTAAATGCGGCGTCATCAATCAAGTTTCCTACCCACTTTGCTGGTAGCCAAAGAGCTGTTGATATTACCGGAGAGGTATACTTTGAAGTAGCTAAGAACAAAAATATGCCTTTTATTGTACGTACGCAAAATCAGCAAATAGAAGTTTTAGGTACACATTTTAATGTAAATAGCTATACAGACGAGGCTAAAGAAACCACCACACTGTTAGAAGGTAGCGTAAAAGTGGCCAAGTTAAAAAATGGGGCTGTCCAAGTAGGTGCATCAAAAATTATAAGCCCTGGGCAAGAGGCTTCTTTAACGAGTGCAGATAAAGCAATAAGCGTTAACCCAGCCGATTTGGAGGCAGCAGTTTCATGGAAAAACGGCTATTTTAAATTTGATAAGGCAGATATACAAACCGTAATGCGTCAAATCTCAAGATGGTACAATGTAGACGTTAAATATAATGGAGAGATAAGTGCAGACCTATTTGTAGGTAAAATTAAGCGCACCGAAGATATTGCAGGTGTACTGAGAATATTAGAACTGAGTAAAATAAATACTTCTGTAAAAGGAAGAACAATTGTTATAACTAACTAATTACTAACCAAACTAAACCCCAACCTCGTATGAAAACGTAATCAGTAGACTAAAAGAGGAAGGCCAACAAAAAAACCGGAAGTGCGGGAACACAACCGGTTAAACGCTATTAAAGCATGTTTGGCTTAAACCTAAAAAGCTGTGTTAAAGAACCTTTAATTCAAAAACCAAACCTTACAAAAGTATGCAATTAAATTTTTATGGTAAAATCCAGACGCCGTCTGTTTTTTATCTGTCCAAAATGTTTCTAGTAATGAAACTTACGGTGTTGATTATTATTGTTAGCTGCTTCCACATTAGTGCAAAGAGCTATTCGCAAAGTGTTAGTGCGTCAGGGAAAAATATTTCGCTGGCCAAGGCCCTAACGCTTATTAGTGAGCAAAGTGGACATTACCTTTTTTATAAACATAACGAGGTAAAGGACGCAGAGCCAGTAACTTTTAATTTGAAAAATGTAGCGCTTGCTACGGCGTTGAAAGAAATTTTAAAAAACCAACCTTTTACCTTTTCTATCGAACAAAAAACAATTGTGGTAACCAAAGTAAAAATAACACCGCCTAAAACTGCGGCAGTTGTTATTGATATCAAGGGAAAGGTATTAGGAGAAAACTCTACTCCTTTGCCAGGTGCTGGTATCCGTGTAAAAAATGGTAACCAAACTGCAACCACAGATGCTAACGGTAACTTTAGCCTAGCTAACTTGCCCGAAAATGCAGTTTTGATAGTTAGTTATGTAGGTTATGTAACACAAGAAGTACCTGTAGGCAACAGAACTAGCATTACCGTTAACTTGGTAGAAGAAGCAGCTAACCTAAACACTTTGGTAGTGGTAGGTTATGGCAAGCAAGAGCGTAAAGACGTTACTGGTTCTATTAGTTCTATCGATTCTAAAAAAATAAAAGACCAAGTAGTGGTGAGTTTAGATAACGCTATGGCTGGACAAATGGCCGGCGTACAAGTTTCTCAAGCTACAGGTGCACCAGGCGGTGGTTCTACCGTACGTGTTAGAGGTGCAGGTTCGTTAAGCGCTGGCAACGAGCCATTATACGTAGTAGATGGTTTCCCAGTTACCAACGATTACAACCAAAGAAACAATCCATTAGCAACTATTAATCCATCAGATATTGATAATATACAAGTACTAAAAGACGCTTCGGCAACAGCTATTTACGGCTCAAGAGGTTCAAATGGTGTGGTACTTATTACCACAAAATCTGGCAAAAGCGGAGCCTCTAAGATAGATTTTAACTTAACCACCGGGGTACAGCAGGTAGAAAAAACATTAGATGTACTTAACGCTAGAGAGTTTGCAGTATTTATCAACGAAGCAAGAAATAACGCCTGGGTTAACTCGGGTGCAGGTCGTTCTGCTTCAGATCCAAACTCGGTTAGGCTAAACAATGTAATGTATTTACTGCCAGCATCGTTAAGCAATCCAGATGCCTTAGGCGAAGGTACCAACTGGCAAGACGAAATTTTTAGAACGGCACCTATGAGCAATTATCAAATTAATTTCTCTGGCGGTAACGAAAAAACTAAATATTTTGTTTCTGGGGGTTACTTAACGCAAGACGGTATCGTTTTAGGTTCTGACTTAAAACGTTACTCATTTCGTGTTAATGTAGAATCACAAGTAAATAAAATTGTAAAAGTAGGGGCAAACCTTACACCAACTTACAATTTTTCTAACCAAAGTTTGGCCGAAGGTAACTGGCAAGGTGGTGGTATTATCCAATCTGCTTTAACAGCAAATCCTCTGTTATCTCCCTACAATGCAGATGGCAGTTACGCCAAAATTACTGGCCAAGGTATAGGAACCAGCGAAGTAGATAACCCAGTTAAAATTGCAAGAGAGTATTTTCATCAACAAGGTAACATGAGGTTGTTGGGAACAGCTTTTGCTGAAGTAAGCATTCTTGAAGGTTTGAATTTCAAATCTTTGGTAGGTGCCGATATCAGAAACTTTAGAGAACAGATCTTTAACCCATCAATTATCAACCCTAACAGTGTAAACGATACCAAATTGGCTACAGCCAACAATAATACGGTACAATCTAGAAACTGGTTGGCTGAGTTTACTTTAAACTACAACAAGAGAATTAAAAAACATGCTTTTGATGCCTTAGTTGGATATACCATACAACAAGAAAATATCGAATCTGCTTCTATCGCCGCAACTAATTTTCCAAACGATCTTGTAAAAACTACCAATGCAGCGGGTACAATTACCAGTGCTCCAGCACCGGTAGAAGAGTGGGCTTTGTTGTCTTACTTAGCTCGTATCAACTACAGTTTTGATAATAAATACTTGTTAACTGCCACTTTCAGAACCGACGGTTCATCTCGTTTTGGTTTCGATAACCGTTGGGGCGCTTTTCCTTCGGTATCATTAGGATGGAGAGTTTCTGAGGAAAACTTCATGAAGAATGTAAACTGGCTGTCTGATTTAAAGGTTAAAGCCAGCTACGGTATCACCGGAAATAACTTTATCAGTAACTACGGTGCCATTGCACTTACTACAGCCGATAACTATATTTTTGGCGCAAGCGGAGGTACAGTTAACAACGGTATTAGGCTAAATAACATTGGAAACAGTTTGTTAGGCTGGGAAAAGAATAAGCAATTGGATTTAGGTTTAGAGTTTGGCGTGCTGCAAAACAGGATGTTCATGTCGGTAGACTACTATAACAAAAGAACTTCAGATTTATTGTTGAGCGTTCCGGTACCAACCTTAACAGGATATACCAACGCACTACAAAACATTGGCGAAATTCAAAATAAAGGTTTCGAGTTTACAGTTACCAGCAGAAACTTGGTAAAAGAGTTTAAATGGACTACAGATTTGAATTTCTCTACCAATAACATTAAAGTATTGGCTTTAGGCCCTGATGGTTCTCGTATTTTATCAAGACAAACCACTTTTGCTGCCGGAAATACCCACATTACCGAAATTGGTGCTACACCAGGGGCCTTTTTTGGTTATAAAGTGATAGGTGTTTTTCAAAACCAAAATGAAGTAAATACACAACCAGGTTTTGTAAACGCTAGTGGCGTACCAACAGGAAAGCCAGGACAATTAAAATTTGCCGATGTAAATGGCGATGGAATAATTACTGCTGACGATAGAACTAATATTGGTAGTCCGTTTCCAGATTTTACCTACGGTATGACCAACAGTTTTTCTTACAAAGGTTTTGATTTTGCATTTACGCTACAAGGTGTACAAGGTTTCGAAGTCCTAAACGCCGCTCGTAGATTTTACGGTAACTATGCAGGTTCTTATAATGTGTTAAAAAGCACAGCAAATGGATGGAAATCTGAAAGTGACCGTGGAGATGGCGTAAGCCCTCAAATAGACCGTAATTTCAATGCGCTAGGTAATGCTTCTGTAATTAACAATGCTACCTCTGCCTTTATAGAAGACGGTTCTTTCCTAAGAATTAGAAATGTGACTTTAGGATACAATTTGCCAGCTTCGGTAGCTAAAAGCTTAAAAGTAGCTAACGCCCGATTAAGTTTTACAGTACAAAACTTACACACGTTTACTAAGTACGAAGGTTACAATCCAGAGGTAAGCATAGAAGGTGCCAACCCATTAATGCCAGGAGTAGATTCTGGCGGTTATCCGTTGGCCCGTACATTTATGTTTGGTTTAAATTTTGGATTTTAAGAAACATTAGCAATGAAACTCTCCCCACTTATCAGGATTGCTTCATTACCATTAAAGACAAATCTTAGAAAGATGAAAAATATAAAAACAATTTTCGCTGTAGGTACCATAGTGTTACTTTCGGCTAGTGGTTGTAAAAAAGACTTTTTAGATCGTGCTCCTATTTCTCAAATGAATGGGAACAACTTTTATAAAACTGCCGACGACATGAAAAATGCCCTGGCTTCGGTATATAGCGGCTTGCAAACCTCTGGCTTATATTACTCGTCCATGCATGTCATTGGCGATATGAGATCAGATAATACAGAAATAACCAATCCCAATGCGGGTTCTGACTTAGTAGCGATAGATAATTTTGAAAACTTACCAACAACTTCTATCAGCAGCACTACTTGGGCAGGCCATTACCAGGCTATCCAGTCTGCTAACATTGTGTTAGATAAAATAGGGGCTGTAAGTATGGACGAAGGCTTAAAAGCAAGGTATGCTGCCGAAGCTAAGTTTTTACGAGCGCTAATGTATTTTAACTTGGTGCGCATTTTTGGCGATGTGCCTTTGGTAGTAAAAATGATCAATAACCCACAAGAAGGTTATACTTACGGCAGAACCCCAAGTGCCGATGTTTACAACCAAATCATTACAGATTTAACAGAAGCAGAAGCCGTTTTGCCTCACGAATTTACTGGTGCAGATATTGGTAGAGCTACAAAAGGTGCGGCAGCAGCTTTGTTGGGTAAAGTATATCTTACCCAAAGGAGATGGGATTTGGCTGTTCCACAGTTAAAAAAGGTAATAGACAATGTGGCACTAAACAAATATCAAATTATGCCAACTTATGCTGGTGTTTTTGGTATCAGCAACGAGAACAACAGAGAATCTATTTTCGAAGTGCAGTTTAAAAAAGGTTCAACTGGCGAAGGTAGCCCATTTACTAACCAGTTTGCGCCAATAGGTTCTGGTACTGCGGTAGTAAGTGTAGGTAATCCGTTAGGGCAAAATATCCCAACTGCTGATATGAGCAACGCTTATGAAGCTGGCGATTTGAGAAAAGCCGTATCTATGAGAAACAGCTATACCTTAGGTGCCAACACGGTTCAACACAATTACGTTATCAAATATGCAGGTGTGCCAGCCGCTTATTTAGATAGTGATAATAACTGGATTGTATTGCGCTATGCAGATGTGTTGTTAATGTACGCTGAAGCCTTAAATGAGCAAGGTTACGTAGCAGATGGTGTAGCCTTTCAATACCTTAACCAAATTAGAAACAGGGCAGGTTTGTTACCTAAAACTAGTAACAACGCAGATTTATCACTACGTGTAGCTGATCAAGCGGCTTTCCGTTTAGCTATTGAGCAAGAGCGTAGAGTAGAGTTGGCTTTTGAAGGACACCGTTGGTTTGATTTGGTACGTACCAACCGAGCGCTTGCCGTTATGGCATCAAAAGGTATGCAGTCGCACCATGTGGTTTTCCCAATTCCTCAAACTCAGATTGATATTAACCCAGGGCTTATCAAACAAAACCCAAATTATCCTAACTAAAAGGATAAATCAAAATCATTCTGCCATTAGCTATAGGCTAGGGCAGAATGATTTTATAAATATTCATATTCTACCTACTTTTTAAATCCTTTAAATAAATGAGAAGATTATTGTTGTCTTGCTTAGGGGCTGTTGCTTGCGTCCATTTTTCGTCGGCACAAGTTCAAACACTTAACCAAAAAGATACAGGATACAGGGGGATATGGTACAGTAACCAACCCTCAAATGATAAATATGTTTACAAATACAGTGGTGGTTTGGGAACTTACCCAGCCAATCACTATCCTTTTTCTGTATATGTAGCGTCAGAAAACAAAACATTTTTTTGTTACGGCGGAGCAGATGAAGCCGGCAAAACTTTATTGCACATGGTTTCTTATTTCGACCATAAAACCGGTATGGTACCTAAACCTACCATCGTTTTAGATAAAAAGACAGACAACGCACACGATAACCCGGTGATGAACATAGATGCCGAAGGTTATATTTGGCTGTTTTCTACTGCACACGGTACCAATAGTCCATCGTATGTACACAAAAGTGTAAAACCTTACGATATTACTAAGTTCGAACAAATTCACGCTACCAAACTAGAAAATGGAAAAGTAGTGCCTATGAATAATTTTTCATACCTCCAAAGTTGGTATCAGCCGGGAAATGGCTTTATCAATTTATTTACCCATTACGATAGAAAGGTAATTGCCAATCAGCCCAGCAAACCACGTAGAACCATTAGCTACATGACCAGTGCCGATGGCGTAAATTATAGCGAATGGAAAGATTTGGCCACCATTGAAGAAGGTCATTACCAAACCAGTGGTAGTTTTGGAAACACCGTGGGCACTTCATTTAATTTCCATCCGGTAAAAGAAGGCGAAAACGGACTGAACTACAGAACTAATTTATACTATATACAAACCAAAGATTTTGGCAAAACTTGGGAGAATGTAAGCGGTAAAAAAATGCAATTACCCTTAACCCAAATCCAAAATGAGGCGTTGGTAAAAGATTACCACTCGCTTGGCCTCAACGTTTACATTAACGATGTGGCTTACGACTCTAAAGGCCATCCCATTATTCTTTACATTACCAGTAAAGGTTACCAAGCGGGCCCAGAAAATGCCCCTTATACTTGGAATACGGCAAGATTTACCGGCTCCGATTGGGAAATATTGCCTGTAACTACTTCAGATAATAATTACGATATGGGCTCTTTAATGGTAGATAAAAAAGGCCATTGGACCATTGTAGGGCCAACTACTACAGGCCCTCAAGCTTTTAATACGGGCGGCGAAATGGTGATGTGGACCAGCACTAACCAAGGTAAAAGCTGGAAGTCGAAAACACTTACATCAAACAGTATGTACAACCATTCGTATGCCAGAAAACCTGTAAATGTACATGATGGTTTCTTCGCCTTTTGGGCCGATGGACATGGAAGAAAGCGCTCCGTATCTCACTTGTATTTTTCGGATAAAAAAGGAAATGTTTACCAGTTGCCTACCGAGATGAAAACAGAAATGATGAAGCCAATTAAACTCAATAAGCCAGCTAAATGAGTAAAATAAATGATGCAAAGCTGATTTTTGGATTGCTGGCTTCGCTTTTTTTTGCGGCTTGCAACTCAAACACACTGCAATTGCAAACTATTGATAATGTGCAGTTGCAGAAAAATCTGTTGAAGGTAGAAGTATTAGCTAAAGACTTAGATGTGCCTTGGGATATTTGTTATGCCGATGATCATTCGCTTTTTATAGCCGAACAAGGTGGTGCCGTTTCTAGGCTAGATTTAGCCACAGGAAAAAAGAAACAATTGGTTAAAATAGCGGAGGTTTGGCGCAAACGCACTGCAGGTTTGTTGGGCTTAGTGGTGCATCCGCAAGTACAGAAAAATCCTTACCTGTTTGTAAACTATACGGTTAAAAAAGACAGTTTGCTCATCATTAATCGTTTAGTGCGCTACGAAATTACCGCAGACACCTTAAAAAATCCAAAAGTATTATTAGAGGTAGATGGCTATACCGCACACAATGGTTCGCGTTTGGCTATAGGCCCAGATCAAAAATTGTATTGGGCCACAGGCGATTCCTATTTTGGCGAAAAAGCGCAAGACCCGAAAAGCTTAAATGGTAAAATTTTGCGGATGAATACCGATGGTTCTGTGCCTAAAGACAATCCAATGCCAAATAGTTACGTTTGGGCATCGGGCTTTAGAAATATGCAAGGGCTTACTTTCTCTGACAAAGGTTTGCTCTACACTTCAGAACACGGCGATGCCATTGAAGATGAAATCAACCTCATTGAAAAAGGTAAAAACTACGGCTGGCCGGCTATAGAAGGTAAAGAAGATTTGCCAGCAGAGAAGGCATTTGCGCTACAACATCATACCACACCACCCATCAAATCTTGGACACCCGTAATTGCGCCAGCAGGTATCACTTACCATAACGGCAAAGGCATCCCCGAGTGGGCAAACAGTTTGTTGCTTACTACGTTAAAGGGAAAAAGTTTAAGGGTAATTAAATTAAGTGATGATGGTAGAAGTACCAAAGGAGAAGAGATCTTCTTTGAAAAACATTATGGCCGACTACGTGACGTTTGTACCGATAGAGACGGTGCGGTTTACCTAGCTACCAGTAACCAAGATTGGAACCCTTCGCCGGGTTTCCCTTTGCCAGGAGATGATAAAATCTTAAAAATTAGCAAAGCTGATGAAGCTACACAAAAGGTGCTACGGGCAAAAGAGCCAGAAACGGTAAATCTAGTTTCGGGTAAAACGGTGTACCAGCAATACTGCGCTTCTTGCCATAAAGACGATGGAAAAGGCGTGTTAGGTACCTTTCCTGCCTTAGCAGGTTCGGCAAAGGTAAAGGCTAATCCAGAAACGCTAATTCCTATTTTATTAAATGGCATTAGCAGCGAACAAGCAGGAGCAGCCATGCCGGCATTTAACTTTTTAAGCAACGAAGAAGCGGCAGCTGTGCTAACCTATATCCGTCAAAACTGGGGAAACAAAGCAAGTACCATTAAACCTACACAAATTAAAAAACAGTAATTCAAATGGCAAGTTCAAATAAATTGATATCCATATTAAAAGGATTGGGACCAGGTATCATTACAGCGGCCTTAGTTTTTGGACCCAGCAAAATGACCATTACTTCACGCTTAGGCGCCGATTTTGGATACTCCATGTTGTGGATTGTGGTTATAGCCATCTTTTTTATGTTGGCCTTTACCAATATGGGTGCTCGCATTGGCCTAAGTAGCAACGAAAGCTTATTAACGCAAATCCGCCTAAAATGGGGCAAAGGTGCCGCCATTGCTATAGGTCTGGGTGTATTTTTAGTAACTACCTCTTTTCAGGCGGGTAATTCTATAGGCGTGGGCATTGCCATAGCCGAAGCTAGCAAAACGCCAGTTTGGGTTTGGTTGGTTTCATTTAATGTTTTAGGCATCGCCTTGCTGTTTTTCAGGAGTTTTTACAAAGTGTTAGAGCGATTAATGATTGCTTTGGTAGCCGTGATGCTCATTGCTTTTGTCACCACGCTGTTTTTAGCCAAACCATCTGTTTCGGATATTGCGCAAGGTTTTGTGCCTAGTTATAATCCAAACGCTTCGGTGTTATTAATTGCTTTTGTAGCCTCATGCTTTTCCATTGTGGGGGCTTTTTATCAATCGTATTTAATGCAGGAACGTAAAAAATTAGGTACCGAAGTGACTAATAAAAGCACTACCGGTATCCTGATTTTGGGTTTTATGAGCGCCGTGGTCATTATTTGCGCTGCGGCAGTATTGCATCCTCAAGGCATTAAGGTAAATAGTGCTTCAGAAATGTCTAAAGCTTTACAGCCTTTGTTTGGCGAGTATGCGGCCGATTTGTTTTTGGTTGGACTTTTTGGCGCTTCGTTTTCATCATTAGTAGGTAATGCAACGGTTGGCGGTAGCTTATTGGGCGATGCCTTTGGTTACGGAAGCCAGCTAAGTGCTAAAATGGTAAGGTTATTTATTGCCTTGGTAATGGTTTGCGGTGCTACCATTGCTTTGTTATTTGGAAAGCTGCCTTTAGAGCTCATTATTTTCGCTCAAAGCGTAACCATTTTCTTGGTGCCATTCATCGGCTATGCCATGTACCAAATTGCCAACGACGAGCAAGTTATGGGCGCTCGAAAAAACAGCCCTTATGTAAAAGTAGTAGGAGCCATTGGTTTAGTGCTTTTAGTAGCATTGGCCGCTTGGAATTTCTACAATATGTTTATTCAATAAAATCGATAAAATATAACACACAAATATGGAAGATTTAAAAGCGCTTGAAGAAAGGTACACACGTCCTTCGGAAGCTCTTATAGCAGATGTTAAAAAAATTAAGGGCGATATTGTATTGCTAGGTATTGGTGGTAAAATGGGTCCTAGCATGGGCAAGTTACTGGTAGATGCCTTGCGTGAAGCAGGAATGCCTAATCGTGTAATTGGCATATCGCGTTTCTCTAATCAACAAGCCAAAGAAGAACTTTTGGCAGTAGGCATAGAAGTAATTGCCTGCGATTTATTAAATGACGAAGAACTATTTAACCTGCCAGATGCTCCAAATGTGATTTATTTAGCGGGCAACAAATTCGGTACCACCGGAAAAGAAAACTTTACTTGGGCAATGAATGCTTATTTACCGGGTAGGGTTGCCGAAAAGTATAAAAATTCGAATATTGTGGTGTTCTCTTCGGGTAACGTGTTGCCTTTTGTACCAGTAACTTCGGGCGGCGTATCAGAAGAAACTACCCCAGAGCCTATTGGCGAGTATGCACAATCTTGTTTAGGTAGAGAACGTATTTTCGAATACTTTGCGCATAAAAACCAAACCCCAACTTTAATTTACAGGTTAAATTATGCGGTAGATTTTAGATATGGTGTAGTGATGGAAATTGCCAAAGCGATTTTAGCTGGTAAGGAAATTGATTTAAGTACCGAAAACGTAAATGTAATTTGGCAGGGCGATGCCAACGAAATTGCCATCCGTTCGCTATTACATTGTACGGCTCCGGCTAAAATCTTAAACGTAACCGGCCCCGAAATTCTTTCCATCCGTTGGATTGCGCAGCAGTTTGCCAACATTTTCAACATCGAACCTAAATTTGTAAACGAACCTGTGGGCACGGCTTTATTAAACAACGCCTCAGAGTGCCATCGCATTTTTGGTTATCCTAAAGTTACCATCAGAGAAATTATAGACATCACCGCTACTTGGCTAAGCAACGGTGGCGATGAGTTTGGTAAAGCAACACATTTTCAAGAAAGAGGAGGGAAATTCTAATGAAATTAAGTAACGAATTATATCAGCATTTGCAACAAGGTACCGTAATTCCGGCGCACCCTTTAGCATTAACCGAAAATCGAACTATAGACGAGAAAATGCAACGTCAGCTTACCAGATATTATATGGAGAGTGGAGCCGGGGGAATGGCTGTGGCGGTACATTCAACACAATTTGAAATTCGTGATCCTGAAGTGAACTTATTTGAAACCGTGTTGAAATGGGCGGCAGAAGAAGTTGCAAAAGCAAACCTACAACGGCCGTTTTTGAAGGTAGCAGGTATTTGTGGGCCTACGGAACAAGCGCTTAAGGAAGCTAAAATAGCATCGAGTTTAGGTTACGATATGGGTTTGTTGAGCATGGGCGGTTTGCAAGGCTGGAGCGAAGCACAAATTTTAGATAGGGTAAGGGAAGTGGCTAAAGTTATTCCAGTTTTTGGATTTTATTTACAGCCATCGGTAGGTGGCCGTATTTTTAGCTACGATTTTTGGTTGCAGTTTGCCGAAATAGAAAATGTACTGGCCATTAAATGCGCATCGTTTAACCGTTATCAAACTTTAGATGTAGTAAGAGCAGTATGCAACAGCAGCAGAAGGGAAGAAATTGCGCTTTACACCGGTAATGATGATAATATTGTGGCCGATCTGTTAACTCCTTATCGTTTTACCGTAAATGGAAAGCAAGTAGAGAAAGGTTTTATAGGTGGTTTATTAGGCCACTGGGCAGTTTGGACACAAAAAGCGGTTTCGCTAATGGATGAAATTAAAGCTTACCGCAACAACCCAACGGCTACCCAATTTAATGATTTGATGAGCCGTGGTGTAGAAATTACCGATGTTAACGCTGCATTGTTCGATCCAGCAAATCATTTCCATGGTTGTATTCCGGGTATTCATGAGATGTTGCGCAAGCAAGGTTTGCTTAATGGCATTTGGTGCCTAAATCCTAACGAGCAGCTTTCTGTTGGCCAATTGGAAGAAATAGAGCGTGTGCATCAAGCTTACCCGCACTTAAATGATGATGCATTTGTGGCTGATTTTTTAGCAAAACAAACGGAGGTTTAGCATGAAGAGCTTAAAATTATTAATAGCAATTTGTTTGTTGGCTGTAGCTCAAATTAAAGCGCAAAGTACGGGCAAATTTGTAAACCATGGTCCGCAATTAACTGCCACTATGATACAGGGTAGCATCTTTGCAAAAGACAATCAGGGTAATTTGCTGCTATATACTGTAGTACGTGGCGAGCCTGCACACTTGTTGGCCTTTAATGTAAAAACCAAAGCATTACTATTGGATTTGCCACTGCCTAAAACCGATGGCGCTTGGGATTTAGCACAGGCAACGGATGGTATGCTTTACATTCCTGGGGCTGGTGGCAAGCTGTTTAGCCACAAACCAGGAACAAAAACAATCAAAGATTTAGGTAATGCACTGCCTAACGAAACCTATCTTTGGAACCTTACCGCTGGTAAAAATGGCGAAGTTTTTGGTGCAACTTATCCGGGCTGCAGAGTATTTAGATACCATCCAAAAGATGGTTTTACCGATTTGATTAGCGGCCCCTTGGTAGCTGGCGAAAACTATGTACGTAGCTTGGCTTATGATACTAAGCGTAATTTTCTGTATGCAGGTGTGGGTTCTCATGCACATTTAATTGGCATTAACTTAGCCACCAAAGAGAAAAAAGAAATGTTACCGGCCAAATACCAAGATCGGGAATTTGTTTACGGTTTAGAATTAGTGAAAGGAAAAGATGGCCAAGATAGGCTGTTGGCTTTGCTTACTGCTGGTCAAACTACTTTGGTGTATAACCTTGCTACACAAAAAGTAGAGCAAGAAGTTGCCGATATGGACATGAAAGCAGTAGGTCACGATGCTAAGCAGTTGTTGGTTTACTATACCTCTAAAGGTAGTTTAAAACGTGTTGATGCAAGCAAAAGCTTTAATACAGCTACTACATTAGCAAAAAATATTGCTGCTGCTACTGCATTTTACAAGGATAAAACGGGTAGCATTTATGTGTTAGATGTGAAGGGAAACCTGCTGAGCTATCATACATCCACCAAGAAAACGCAAAGTGTAGCGCTAAAAATTCCGGCGCAGCCTATTCCCATTAATGCCATTAAGGTGGGGCCAGATAAAAAAGTGTGGACTGGCGGTTATTTAGCCGGTGGCCATGCTACTTTTGATCCGGCAACCGGCAAGAACACCAAATATGCTGGTTTAGACCAAACCGAGGGGATGGCCATATTGGGCAATGACATTTATTTTGGTATTTACCCTAAGGGAAAATTCTACGTTTATGATACCACTAAGCCGTGGAGCGTAAAACAGCAAAATCCGAAAGAAGCGTTTAAGGAAGAGGGGCAAAGCCGTTCATTTGCTTTACATGCCATACCAGAGGCACAAAAAGTTTACTTTGGTACGGTACCAGAGTATGGGAAATTAGGTGGTGTTTTAATTGGTTTCAACGCAGCTAAAAATACACACCAGCCGTTTGGCGAAGTTTTACCTAAACAATCGGTAACCAGTTTAACCAGCAAAGGTAATGTGTTGGTAATTGGCGGTTCAATTTCTGGTGGTTTGGGCGTTAAACCCGAATTAAAAGAAGCAGAGCTGATGCTTTGGGATTTAAAAAGCGATCAACCCATTACCAAATTTGTACCAGTAGCTGGTGCTGCTGCCATTACCTGCCTCATTAATGGCCCTGATGGAAATATCTGGGGCATAGCCGATGGCAATTTGTTTATTTTAGATGTGGCACAACAAAAAGTGCTTTCTGTGCAAAAACTGTATGATTATCCTCCTTTTGGCAGCCACATTTGGCGCAGCGCCTTTTTAGCGATCCATCCGTCTGGAGATATTTATGGTACAGATAATGGAAAGCTTTTTAAATTAGATCCCAGCACAAAAAAGGTAGAGTTTATTACCGAAAATGCAGGTTTAATGAGTATGGATGCCAGTGGTAAAATTTATTTTAAACGCGGAACAGAACTTTGGTCTTACACACCGTAGCTAATAGGGTTAATATCACATTACTAGTTTGATCTATTCCCATTTATTAAATTAGATATTTTTAACAACACGTTGGCGGCGACGTTAAGATAGGAGACTGCTAATATGTTTTTGTTCTCGCTAATACTAAACACCATAGTTTAAGTCCGAAGGACTAACATGATTATTGATTTGAAAGATGGTATGGAAGAACCCCGTAGGGGTGATATAATAAAGATATGAAAAGATTATTTTTACTGCTGCTAACAACAGCAACCCTTTTTGCAAATGCTCAACAAACGCAATTAATACAGAAAATTAACATAGAATGGCAGCTAAAACAAAATGATTACCCTAAAAGCGATCAATTCTCAGCATCTTTTGTATTAAAAAACAATGCCAAATCGCCCATTAGTTTGCAAGACTGGGATTTGTTTTTTTCGTATCCGCGGGAAATAGTTTCAGTTACAAGCAAAAATGCCATCAGTAAAGCCCATGGCGGCGAATTTAGGCAGATAAGTTTTGTTGATGGTAAAGCTACGCTTGCCGCTGGGCAAACCTTAACTATCAATTATGTAGCTAAAGGTAAATCTATGAACGTTACCGATGCGCCAAGTGGTTTGTATTGGGTGGCAAAGCGCAATCCTAAAATAAATATTGCTGTTGGTAGTTTTAAAATCAGTTTTGCTAAAAAGCACGAAGAGGAATTGACCAAACGGGCGGCCGAAGTTGCATTTTCAAAAAATAAAAATGCAACGGTTTTGCCAGCCAAACAATTGGTTAAAATATTACCGAAGCCAGTAAGTTATCAAGAAAATGAAGGCCTATTTAGTTTATCGGCTACCACAAAATTAGTTTTTGATTCAGTTTTTGTCCAAGAAGCAGCGCTATTTAACCAAGAGTTAAGTACGCTGCTGGGCAAAACAGTAATTGAAGCTGCTACAGCACAAACTAACTATATTCAATTAAAATTGGTGCAAGGCTTACCCAATGAGAACTACCAACTGTCGGTAACCAAAAATAGGGTGCTTATTTCCGCTTCATCTAATTCAGGTATTTTCTATGGCTTGCAGTCGCTAAAAATGTTAATGCCGCCTACAGCTTGGGCTAAAAAGCAGCAGCAAATCAGTATTCAAACTGTGGAAGTTAAAGATGCACCAAGGTTTGGTTATCGCTCGTTTATGTTAGATGTGGCCAGGAACTTTCAAAATAAAGCACAAATTTTAAAACTGATAGATCTTTTAGCACTTTACAAAATCAATACTTTTCATTTTCATTTGAATGATGATGAAGGTTGGAGAATAGAGATTAAAGATTTGCCAGAACTTACACAGGTAGGAGGCAGAAGAGGACATACGCTTGATGATGCCAATTATTTAAAACCTGCTTATGGCTCGGGTGCCGACACGTTGGCAGCGCCTGGCAGTGGCTATTACACTAAAAAAGATTTCGTAGAGATTTTGAAATATGCCAAACAGCGCCACATTACGGTAATCCCAGAATTGGAAACTCCGGGACATGCCAGGGCAGCTATTAAAGCAATGGACAATAGATACCGTAAGTTAATGCAGGAAGGAAAACCCAAAGAAGCTCGCCAGTATTTATTGCGTGATACCTTGGATCAATCCGTTTACCGATCAGTACAAGGTTACAATGATAATGTAATGAACATCGCTTTGCCATCTACTTATAACTTTATTAGCAAAGTGGTTGATGAAATGGTTGAAATGTACCGCTTGGCCGGTGCTACGTTAAAAACTGTGCATTTAGGGGGCGATGAAGTACCAAAGGGGGTTTGGGAAAAATCGCCTGCTATTGCCAAATTGATGCAGCAAGAGCAAATCGCTACTTACGATGATCTTTGGTACCACTACATTGGCAAGGTAAACAAATTGCTTAAATCAAAAGAACTACAAATGGCTGGCTGGGAAGAAATTGCAATGCGCAAAATATACTCGCCCGAAGGTAAGGTAAGCTACATAGCCAACCCAGATTTTGTGAACGAGAATTTTCAAGTGTACGTTTGGAACAACGTTTGGGGCGGTGGTAACGATGATTTATCTTACCGATTGGCCAATGCTGGTTACAACGTTGTGCTATCGGCGGTAACCAATTATTACTTTGATTTGGCTTACCAGAATGATGCCGCCGAACCTGGTTTATATTGGGGTGGCTATGTAGATACAGATAAAGCCTTTTATTTCTCTCCATTTGATTATTACAAAACCGCAACCGAAGATGCTAAGGGTAAGCCTTTGCAACTAAGTTTTTTTAAGGATAAAGTAAGGTTAACAGATAAAGGAAAGCAGAATATTGTAGGTATACAAAGCCAACTTTGGTCTGAGAAAGTTAACGGAGCAAAAGCCATGGAGTACATCTTATTGCCTAAGTTATTAGGCTATGCAGAAAGGGCTTGGGCACAAGAACCAAACTGGTCGTTAGCAAGCGATTCGGCAAAATCCTGGTCGCAGTACCTCGTAGATTGGAGCGGTTTCGCTAATCTTTTGGGCCAGCGAGAATTGAAAAGGTTAACTTACTATGCGGGCGGTTTTCAATTTCGTGTTCCACCTCCCGGGGTAGTCTTAGCCAGTGGTAAAATACAAGCCAATACGCAGTTTCCGGGCATAACCATTAAATACACCACTGATGGCAGCGAGCCAACTTTAAATAGTAAAACCTACATCAAAGCATTTGAACCTATAGGTAATGTAAAGTTAAAGGCATTTATAGGTATAGTGGGAAGCAGGACAATCAATATTAAAAAATAGCCTATTTTGAAAATAAAGCGTAGAGATTTTATTCAAACGATTACCTTGGCGGGTGCAGCTATGGCATTGCCAAGGCTTTCTTTTGCCCATTTATCTGTAAAAAAAAGAATAGGGATTATTGGATTAGATACTAGCCATAGTTTGGCCTTTACCCAATTGTTAAATGCTCAAAACCAAGATCCGCAATTAGATGGTTATCAAGTGGTGGCAGCCTATCCTTATGGTAGTAAAGATTTAGCATTAAGCAAAGAGCGCATTCCAAAGCAGATGGTAGAAATACAGCAATTTGGTGTTAAAATAGTCGATAGCATAGCCGAACTTCTAGCCGAAGTAGATGTGGTCTTGCTAGAAACCAATGATGGACGTTTACATTTAACTCAAGCTTTAGAAGTGATTAAAGCTGGCAAACCATTGTTTATAGATAAGCCTTTGGCAGCATCCTTAAAAGATGCTAAGGCGATATTTGATGCTGCAAAAGCTTACAATGTTCCTGTATTTTCTGCTTCTTCCCTTCGTTTTATGGATAATGTAGTGGCCATACGTTCGGGCAAACACGGGCAAGTTTTAGGGGCTGATACCTTTAGTCCCGCTACCATTGAACCTACTCATCCCGATTTGTTTTGGTATGGGATACATGGTGTTGAAACTTTGTTTGCTGTAATGGGACCAGATTGCGTATCGGTAACTCGATTTTATACCGAAGAAACAGATGTGGTGGTAGGTAAATGGAAAGATGGCCGTGTAGGTACGTTTAGGGGTACGAGAACGGGTAAAGCCGATTTTGGAGGCACTTGCTTTACCGGAAATGGAACTTTTCAATTAGGTCCTTACCTAGGTTACAAACCGCTGCTAGTCGAAATCATCAAGTTTTTTAATACTAAGATAGCACCAGTGAGTGCTAGCGAAACCTTGGCGATTTTAGCATTTATGGAAGCAGCAGACGAAAGTAAACGTAGGGGAGGAAAGACAATTAAACTCAAGCCAATTTATTAATTTATTTTAATTTGAATAAAATGCCGTTAAAAAGTATTTCTGTTGCTCTTATTATTAGTGGTTTAAAATTGCATTCTATAGGCTTACATTTCGTAGAGCGAACTGGAGCAGATGGTACCGCAACCTCTAAATTGGTAAAAAAATAAATACCACCTATTTATTCAAATGGTTTGCTAACCATTTGAATAAATTAACGCCTCGTTTATTGCGAGGTGTTTTTTTGTATCTATAATAAGAGCTTTCAGCTTTCTTTTATTAGTTTTGAGGTTTAAATAATAGAGCAATATTTTAAGGCTTTTGGGTTGTTTAACAAAAAAAAACGCCATAAAAGCAGATAAGGAACTGTTTCATAAAACTGAATTTTGTCGCCACATTTGTCGGCAACCTTGATTTAAAGGTTGTAAATATGCCCTATAATAACTTTAAACGAAGATATAATATGAACCATTGGTTAGTCAAATCAGAACCTTTTAAATACAGCTGGGATAAATTTAATGAAGACGGTAGGACGTTTTGGGATGGAGTGCGTAATTACCAAGCCCGCAATAACCTAAAAGCGATGAAGGAGGGAGATTTAGTTCTGTTCTATCACAGCAATGAGGGTAAGCATGTGGTAGGGGTGGCCAAAGTGGTTAAAGAATTTTATCAAGATCCCACTACACCAGATCCGAATTGGGTAGTGGTAGATTTAGTTCCGGTAGAAACTTTAAAAAACCCGGTAACTTTAGAACAGATTAAAGCCGAAGAGAGTTTGAAAGATATTTCTTTGGTGCGCCAAGGCCGTTTATCGGTAATGCCGCTTAAAGCAACCGAGTTTGATAAGATATTGGAAATGGGCAGCTAAATGCCAAATTATTGAGCTATAATGAAAGATGCTTCCTCAATTTTTGCATAACTTAGTTGTTATGAAAGTCATCAGCTTATTAATTTGCTTTTGGTGTATTTGCTTTTCTGCAAATTCGCAAACAAGCAATACAGGCGATTACGAAGTAAAAGTATTTTCTTATACCTATAAAACTACAAAAGGACATTTAAAGAAAGTTACTCCCGAAGGTGTTGGTATTGAAGACTATCAAGGCAACTATTTTATCTTCAGAACTAAAGATATCATTAAGATAAAAGTAAAACGTAGGGGCTTAACATTTGGCCAATTTGTTAGTGGCGGTACTTTGGCTGGCTTAGGTATTGGTGCCGCAATTTGGTCGTTAGATGAGCAGGGCGAAAATACTACAGAAATGGCCAAACTTACTGCCGCACTTACGGTAGCGGGCGCTTTGGTAGGTACAGCGGTGGGCAGTGTAGCCGCAGTGGCAAACAAAAAAATGGCTTTACGTGTTAACGGTAGTCAATCGTATTTTCTCGAAAACCACAAAAAGCTAGAAAAATATGTAAACCACAGCCAAGCTACACAACATGTAGCTAACTATTAGCGTCTTTGGTTTCGGGCACTTCTTTTTTACGGGTAAACATTAAGCCAACGCTCATTACCAAGCTAGAACCCAATACCACCATAAACAAAAATGGCGTACCAATTTCAACCAGTTTTAAGTGCTGAGGCAGATTGTAGTAAAGCAAAATGCTAATCAAACCTCTTGGTACCACAAATCCCTCGGGTAACAAGTTTTCTTTTCTGAAGAAATACAGGTAGGCAAACCTAATCAGGTAAATACAGCCCAAAACAATTAATCCATTGGCAATAATATTGAAATTGTTGAGCTGGTTAATGTTCATGGTAAACCCAAATATCACGAAGAAAAAGGTTCTAATGATAAAGGCGGTTTCGGCTGATAGCTGATGGAGCTGCGTTAAATCGTTTGATAGGTTTTTATAAATAAATGTGGTTCTAAACCAAACATGTTTAATGGTATCGGCATTGTTGAGGAAAAGGCCAAACGACAAGATAAGCACCAAGGCGGATAAATGGAAAGACTGCCCAATGGCATACACCATAATTAATATGGAGATAATTAGAAAGAACTTGATGTGATGTTTTAGGCGCCCCATTAGGTAAAGCAACGTAATACAGGCAATTACCGATAGCAACAAGATCAATAGTGTGTTGATGGCCAACTGTCCAAAAGAACCTACGGTTATGTTTCTATTTGATACTGCAAAGTTAAACACAATGATGCCCAGTATGTCAGAAAATGAGCTTTCGTAAATAATAAACTCTTTACTATGTTTATTGATACTAGCCACCGAAGGAATGGCTATGGCAGAGCTAATTACACTAAATGGTATGGCATTAACAAAGCAGATGTATAGCTCTTGGTGCGTAATTTGGTGGATGATAAAGGTGATTACGCCCACCGTTAAAATAAGGATAATCAATGCCGATAGGAATGCCCCTTTGATGATCTTGTTCTTGTCTTTTGCGTACTTAAGTTCTAAAGAACCCTCAAAAACAATTAAGATTAAGCCTACTGTACCCAACGTTGGTAAAATCTGCAAAAAGTTAAAAGTGTGTATCTGTAGCTCATCTACCAATAACCTTAAGCCAATACCTAGTACCAGCAAAAGTAAAACAGAAGGTAGTTTGGTTTTGCTGGCTACCAAATCAAAAAGGTAAGAAAATATTACCAGCGCACTTAAAATAATGAGTACAGTATAAGTAGTCATACTTTATCTTTTTTAGCTAATTATTTTTTTTTGAGCAAAAAGAGCTTTAAGTTCAATGGCATCGTCTGGCGCCATTTTGCCTGCAAGCACCAAACGTAATTGTCTACGGCGCAAAGCACCTTCATAAAGTTCAATTTCCTCTTTAGTTTCGGGCTTTAGCAGAGGTACTGGCTTGGTGCCGGTTTGGTCTACCGCTACAAAAGTGTAATAGGCCTCATTAGATTTTACCCTGGTTCCCGATGGGATATTCTCTGCCCAAATGTCTAAACGTACCTCTACCGAAGTATTAAAAGAACGGGTAACCTTGGCTTCAATGGTAACCACATCCCCAAGTTTAATGGGCTGTTTAAATGAAACATTATCTACCGATGCAGTAACCACAATGCTATTGCAATGTTTCTGAGCCGAAATAGCTGCGGCAATATCCATCCAATGTAGCAATCTGCCACCCATTAAGTTATTTAATGTGTTGGTATCATTAGGTAAAACCAATTCGTTCATCACGGTAAACGAATTGCTTGCACTTTTAACATTTAAGCTCATGCCCCTAAATTAATTAAATTAAGTGTTTTACCACTATAAATCTTCTGTAAAGCTATTGTACTTTTTTACAAAGTTGCCGACTATTTATTCACTCCTTAAACCTTATTAATTATATCACTTAAACTAGCTAAAAAGCTGTATTGTTTCGCAGCATCGATAAAATTGTTCTTAATAAAAATTTTTAATTATATGAATAAATAGTAAAAAAAATCATTAAAGTAGATTTATTATTAATTTATTTTAATAAGTTTATATCTAATTATAATTTTAAACAAAAACTATAAACTTTATGAAGAAATTTTTACTATTTGCTTTTTTGGCAATTTGTGTGCTTAACCAAATTAAGGCACAGGGAATTTTAGTGAACCGATATTTCAATAGCGGCACTTCGGACGGAACAGATGATGCTGTAGAGCTTTTGGTAGTTAAAGACCACTTGGATATCAGAAAATACATCGTTAAAGATTATGCCAACGGAGGCTCTAACTTGGATGATGGTGGGGCTAAATTTAGATTCAATGACATTGCCTTGTGGAGCAACCTAAGATCAGGAACTACCATTGTGTTGCGCAGAATGTCGGTAAATGAATTGGCTTCATATACGCCAGATACAGATGGGTCTGATTTTAAAATCAGCTTGGCGGTTAATGATACCAGATATATGACAGATCTTGCACCTACTAAGGCTTGGAACTTTACGGTTAACGAAGTAGTTTTAGTGGGCGCCGATACAGAAACTACCACCGGAGATGGTGCAAATAAAGCGATACATGCCCTAGGCGTAGGTATTGGTAATTATTATGCCAGAGCGGTATGGAACGCCATTACCAGTCCAAAATCTTTGTTAGACGGATATACAGGTACAAATAATGTAAAAGGAGTGGTTGCTTTAACCACACCAAATGCAGCTACTTACACCACTGCGTTTGATATGAATGCAGATTTGGTTGCCTTACCCATGTATTGGCAAAAACAAACTGCTTTAATGGTTGGTTTCCCAGCAGGTATTCAGGTTTATAGGGCCAATACGCCTTACATGACCAGAGAAATTAATGCGTATGCTGTGGTGTTTGATCCTCGATTGGTAGAGTTTAAACCGACATTTTCTTCGACTTTTAAAACGCCAGAGAGTTTTGTGAATGCCGAAACAGGAACAGTTTTGGCCTGCCTAAATGGTGGTTTTTTTTATACCACAGCCTTAAGCCACCTTCAGTATAACGGTGCCACTGCTGCTAACAATGTTGCTTCGCTTGTTCGGTCTGGTAAAACTTATTATCCTACCAGAGGTACTTTTGGTTTATCGCCAACTTGGAAACCAGATATTACCTGGACTTATAAAGTAGGTAGTGATGTTTATTCTTACGCTACTCCATCGCCAAACGATGTAAATGCTGCTCCACAACCCGTGCCAACGTCGGCTGGTGGTATAAAATGGAATGTAGTTAGCGCTATAGGTGGCTCTCCAGTTTTGGTTAAAGGTGGTGTAGTCAATGTCACGTCGGCCGAGGAGCTTGCCGATCTAGATAACACTTCACAACGTGGCAGATCGGCCATTGGTTACACTGCCGATGGTAAAGTAATATTGTTAGCAGTAGAGGGCGGAAATACAACAGTTACACCAAATGTAATGGGTTTAACGCTCAACGAGTTGGCCAATTTGATGAAAGATATGGGTTGCGTATCAGCGTTAAATTTAGACGGCGGTGGTTCAACAACCTTGCGTATCAATAATCAGGCAACTGTTCGTCCCTCTGATAATGGAGCGACAGAACGTACCATGCCAGGCGTAATTTTAATCAAATCTAAAAACTAATCTCATGAAGAAGATCATCATATTATCAGGCATTTTATTTTCAGCGATAATGGCAAAGGCGCAATCGGTTGATTTAACCAAGCTTTTGCAAGATATAAATGGAGCAAACGTAGCTTTTTACACCACTAATGAACAGGGGGGTGCTATAAATACTTACGCTGATGTAAGTTGGGGCGATGGCTTTGGTGTAGCCAATAGAGCTTTTATTCAGTCGCTTAGAAACTTAGTGCTACCCATTACTTTGAGTAAGTTTAATGCAAAAAAAGACGCAGAGGCGGTAAACCTAACTTGGACCACCGCCATGGAAAAAAATGCCTTACACTTCGAAATCCGTCGCTCTACAGATGGAAAAAAGTTTGAGCAAATCGCAACGGTTGGTGCAAAAGGAAATTCGGATAGTCCTGTAAATTATTCATTCAGAGACGCCAAACCCGCCAGTGGAACAAACTACTATCAACTGAAAAGTGTAGACAGAGATGGCACTTTTACTACTTCTATTATTGTGGCCGTACAGTTTGATTTGAGTAAGACAGAGATAACTATCATGGCAAACTCGGCCAACCAAACTATAAAAGTAAACGTGTACTCGCCAGTTACCAAGGCGGCTAGTTTTGCTGTGGTTGATGTGAGTGGAAAGGTTTTGTTAAGGGTTAAAAATATTTCGCTTCAAAAGGGAAACAATGCTTTGGAATATACCCTAAATGCAGCCCCGCAATTGCTAATTGGTTTGCTAAGTTCGGCTAACGATAAAAGTGCCTACAAGTTTTATTATTAGCGCATAATTAAATACTAATGACCATTCGTAAATCAATTTTACTTTTAACTTGTAGTTTGATGTTTTCTTGTTCAAAGAAAAACAGTAATTCGAATACTACGCCAGTACTACCAAGTTCGCAAAATTCATTTTATGTAGGCGAGGTAAAACCTGCGGCTACCAAAAGTTGCTTTGCAGGGGCGTATTATCGTAAGTTGGTTTCGAGTGTAGATACTTGGGGCGGTATTGGTGGGCGAGTGGTTTTGCCCACCATTGTTTTTGATCCAGCTAGGATTAATCCGGCTAAACCTGCGCAGTTTTTAGATAATCCCTCGGTGTATATGGGCGGTAACATGGGCAATCAGGAAACCGATATAGGTTTAACTTGGGAGGTGATTAGAGATGAAAACGGTGCGGTTACCGCCGATAGGAGAGCCTTTAGGCCATTTTTAAGAAGAACAGCACATGGTGGAAGTGGTCAGGTTGCGCTGTACGAAAACGCACCAGCAGAAGCTAGCTATTATTGGTATCAAGGAGAAGAAGTGTTGATGTCTGTTAAAATTATTGCTAACGGAATTTTGAGACTTAGCATTGAAGGAGCGGGAAAGAAATTTGAGAAAGATTTTGAAGCGGGTGGTTATACTTTTGCAGGTAAAGGCGAATTTAAGCGTGTAAACGCCATAGACCAAGTTGCTAACGAAGGAAAGCCCGTACAGGCTACAAAAACCAAGGTTGTTGGTGCCGAGTGGAAATCTAGTTTTCTTTATCGTATGGTAAATGGAACTTTAGTAGAAACGCCATTTCACGATGGCCGTTATACAGACATGAGATGTCCCAATACTAATTATTTTTCTATTTTCTCAACCGTAGAAAATCGTGCTAAAGGTGGAGAGAAAATAGAAATTTATGGAGCTGGATATTGATTTACCTTTTTACGCTATTGATATTCGTAAAGCCCACTAAATCATCATATCTGGCACCAGGCCTACGGTAATAGGCTAAAACTTGGTAACTATTTTCAGTTTCGAAAAACGAACCTTCAAAAACGGTATCGTTAAATTTTCCATTTTCATCAACCCACACATATTTAAAATCGTATAAGCCTTGTTTTAGCTTGATGTTACCGTAATACCTACGTCTGGATGATTCGAAAGTAAGCTTGTTTTCATCAGTTAAAGCATAATTGTTAAACCTGCCAAATACATAAACATTTCCTTTGGGCGTAGGTGGGGGGGCAGCTAAGGTAAACAACATATAGGCATAGTCGCTATCTGTTACATTATCACGCCCATCTGTATTTCTAATAAAGAAATTGCCATTCTCATCAAATTGGTTGCTATATCGGCTACTTTCGTTGGGTAGATCGATAGATAAAATCACGTTTTGTGTGCTGTCGCGATAAATATCGGCAACGTGTTCTGCCTTGTACCTAAAACTACGGGTATCGAATTTCCTAAACTCATTGCCGCCGAAAAAATGATTGGTGTTGATATCATTATATACCAAGGTACCTGGTTTTACAAAAGAAGGTTTGGTGTTAACGATAGCCGTTTGCGGTATCATATTTTGCATTACCACAGCCTTTACCTCTAAAAATGGGTTGTTTATTGGTGTTTGATGAAATAAGCTAAAGTTGATTTTTTGCTTCGAGTTTCTGTCGGTAACATCTGTAGCTGGAACCACTTCTGCTCCGATGTTGATTGTACTATTTAAAACATAGAAACGTTGGGTGATTACTACTTTATTCGGATCGTTATCTTCGTAAATCTTCAAGATATAGTTGCCCCCAATTCGCACCTTCATTTGGTCGTTTGGGAAAGTAAGCTGGTAATTGGTAAATTTTACCAAGGTGTTAAAAGAGTAGCGGTAATTGAATAAGATATCTTGTTGCACTCCTTCAAGGTAATCCAAGATATTTAACCTAGAGGGGCGCCAGTCCCAAGTGCAGTGTTCTACTACATAGGTGTAATTCTGTTGTCCGCCGCGTAGGTCATCAAAGCTAAAACTTATCGTTTCGCCACTTTTGAGGTTAATTATCGGAAAAGACTGTTCTTTGCTAGTATTGTAGCACTCTACAGTTTTGATGTAGCTTTTAAAAACTTTATTTTCATATTCGCCTTGTGCTTTAGCCGTAGATAGGTATAGAAAAGATAGTAGGCAGATGAGTAGTTTACATTTCATATATTTCAAATATAACGAAAATATAAAAGTATTATTCTTTTGCCACAGATGCACTAATTTGTTTATCTATCATGGTTTTCAGGGTATTATTTTAAGCTGTTTAGATGTAGCGCCATTTTTAAAAGGTTCGAGATTGCTAGTGTCAAAACTGATGCTGGGCTGTAGCAAAGCGAAAAACCACGAAGTAAATAAATCCGATAACTAACGGATCAGCATGACGGAGCGAAAATATGCACCACCCTGAACATCCTGCAGCTGTGAAGCAAATTTATTTCAGGGTCGGTTAGTATTTAAAAGAAGCTTAGGGTAATTTCTGTACAATCGATATTAAAACTTTTTGCGAAAAATCTCTATGTGTGTGGCTAACTTTTCGAATTAGTAAACGCATCCATAATTTTCATGGTTTTTAAAGCTTCATCGGCACTGCAAGGGTTTTCGCCTTCTCCGCTAAAGTAGGCAACAACCTTTTCAATCATAGGTTGTTCTACGTGTTGTAATGGTTCAAAGTTGAGTGTTTCCTCTTTGCCTTCTGTATTTATTTTGATGTACTGACCGAAAACAGAAAAAGTGATTTTTCCCTTGGTTCCAACAATCTCGCAAGTATCGGCCTGTTCGTTTTTAGGCACAGAGAAACACCATAAGCCATTAAACACCACATTATTTTCAAATTCAATGTGGCCGGTTACCAAATCAGCCACTGCGATAGCATTATTTTTGCTGGCCAAACCATGGAAGTTTACCGCTTCGCCAAAATAGTACAACATCAAATCCAATTGGTGTGGAGCAAGGTCATGAAACAGGCCGCCACCAGAAATGGCAGGATTAATGCGCCAGTTTTCTTCCGAATTGGCAATGACATTGCTTGCTGCAGGTTGGAGCATTTTTAAGTCTACAAAACGTACCTCGCCAATGGTTTTCTCTGCCAATAACGATTTGATTTTTAGGAATAAAGGTTGCGCTCTGCGATAGTGGGCAACCACAAGTTTAGTTCCATATTTCTCCGAAGCTTCAGCCATTCGCTGTGCTGCTGCACTATTTAGCGCCATCGGTTTTTCTACGTACACAGGTTTGCCTGCGGCTAGTGCCGCAATGGTATATTCTTCGTGTTGTAGGGGAGGAGTAGCAATGTAAATGGCATTTACCTCAGGGTCGTTAATTAAATCGGACGCATTGCTGTACCATTTAGGTACGCCGTGTCTTTTGGCATAGTCCGCTGCTTTGGCAGCATCTCTACGCATTACGGCCACTAATTGCGAGTTGTTTACTTTGTTAAATGCAGGTCCGCTTTTTACTTCAGTAACATCGCCACAGCCTATAATTCCCCATTTAATTTCGTTCATGATAAGTTGTTTATATAATTATGAAATTAGTCGTCATTTCGAAGGCCGTAGGAGGGAAAGTCTAGCAGTTGATATAAAGTTAGATTTCTCACATGCGTTCGAAATAACGAAAAACGCTTATCCCTCCAATTCCATAATCTCTGCAGCTAATTCTTCCCAAGTATTTTGGGCCGCATCTAACAAAGCTTTTTCGGCTAAGTATTTTTTATTCGTTTCATCCAGCTTATGCTGATTACTGAAAACTTCTTCTTTGGCTAATTCTGCCTCACAAGCTTTTACATTTTGCTCAAAAACTGCAATCTCGTCTTCTGTACGCTTCAATTTGTCATTCAGTTTTTTCAGTTGCTGCTGCGTACTTGGCGAAGCAGGCTCTTTAACAGCAGGCTTTTTTTCTTCTGGTTTTACCGGAATTGCTTTGGGTACAGGTTTCACTCTTTTAGCATCCCATTCTTCAAACTCGGCATAAGTGCCTGGGTACTCCTTTATTTTATCTTCTTCGATAAACCAGATTTTATTTGCCACGTGATCCAAGAAATACCGATCGTGGGAAACTGAAATAAAAGTTCCTTCGTATTGCTGCAAAGCCTGTATCAATATATTCACCGATTGGATATCCAAGTGGTTGGTAGGCTCATCCAGAATTAGGAAATTGCTATCTGTAGTTAACGATTTTGCCAAGGCCACCCTCGATTTTTCTCCTCCAGATAATACCTTGATCTTCTTGAAAACATCATCGCCAGTAAACAAGAAACAACCTAAAATGCCACGTAATTCGGTATCGGTATGTTTTGGTGCAAAAGCTTGCAGTTCTTCTAAAATGGCATTATCTAAGTGTAAAGATTCCAATTGGTGCTGTGCAAAAAACGTGGTCGTTACGTTGTGCCCAATTTCGCAAGTTCCCTCAAATTTCTCGGTGCCGGCAATGATACGCAACAACGTAGATTTACCTTTACCATTTGCGCCAATCAACGCAATTTTATCGCCTTTTTCAATTACCGCTTCTGCATTTTTTAAAATCTCGATGTTAGGGTAGCTCTTCGAAACGTTTTCTAAGCGCACCACATGCCTGCCCGAAGGTTTCGAGAACTTAAACGCGAAATTTACCGTTGGATTGTCATCATCCACGTCATCCACACGTTCCATTCTGTCTAATGCTTTCATACGAGATTGCGCCATCTTTGCCTTGCTGGCTTTTGCTTTGAAGCGTTCAATTAAACGTTCTTCTTGTTTAATTTTAGCTTGCTGGTTTTTAAACTCTCCGCGTTGGATTTCTGCTCTTAACTCTTTCTCTTCCAGATAAAAAGAGTAGTTTCCGGCGTAGCTTGTTAATTTACCTTTTCGGCTTTCTACCGTTTTGTTAATGATCTTATCTAAGAAATACCTATCGTGCGATACAATAACAATGGCACCTTCGAAACCAGCTAAATAGGTTTCTAGCCACTTGATAGAGGGTAAATCCATGTGGTTGGTAGGCTCATCCAGCAATAAAATATCAGGATCCTGTAAAAGAATTTTGGCCAGCATTACCCGCATTCGCCATCCTCCAGAAAAGGTATTTAACGGTCTTTTCTGATCTTCGGTGCTGAAACCTAAACCTGCCAAAATCTCGTTAGCACGATATTCTATATTGTAACCATCCAAAGCATCAAATTCTTCCTGCTTTTGCGCCAACTTGTTTAAAACATCCTCGCTATAATCTGTTTCTATAACCTTTAAAAGTTCCTCAATCTCGTCGTGCAGTTTGTTTTGGCGGTCAAAGGCTTCCATGGCTACCGCTAAAATGGGTAGGTGACTATCGTATGAAAGTAAATCTTGGTTTAAATAACCAATGCGCAAATCTTTGGCCATAGAGATATTGCCCGATGAAGGAGCATACTCGCCAACAATTATTTTTAGCAAGGTCGATTTTCCCGTGCCGTTCGCACCAATCAATCCCACTCTATCGCCCGGCTTAATATGCCAATCGGCTTCATCGTATAAGGCCCTAGAGCCAATCAAAAAACTTAGGTTATTTATAGAAATCATTGTGCGGCAAAGATAGCAATAGATTTACGATATACGATTTTAGATTGCGTAATTGCCTAATATTTAGAAAAGCAATGACAGTAGTTCTTTTAAGAGTAAGTCCCGCTTTTCGTTTTAATCTTTTTGTTTTTGGCTTCTTGTCATCCCGAGTTTCGATGGGTCTAAGTGCTGCTCTAGTTTAACAGATTCTTCACTAGCGTTCAGGATGACAGGTAATAAACAAAAAGTATTCCCACTACAATCGGGTTTGGGGAACTCATGTTTAGGCATTAAACTTTGTGTTCTTGTGTCTTTGTGATTGGTTTTTTTATTTTTCTAACACTTTTGCTACTACTCCGGAAATTCTATTTTAAAACCTATACCGCGTACCGAATCGAACTTAATGCGATCGTCTTCTTTAAAATATTTACGTAACCTGGTCATAAATACATCTAAACTTCTACCCAAAAAATAATCATTTTCGCCCCAAAGCTTCTCTAAAATATCTTTACGGTTCAATACTTTATGGTTGTTTTGGCTTAACAAAATCAAAAGTTCAGTTTCTTTTTCGGTAATGGTGTATGTTTTTTCCTTAAATACAATTTGATATTGTGATGGTAAAAAGCGGTAATGGCCAATGGAAATGGATTGTGCCAATTCACTTTTTTGCTCACGTTTCAAGATGTTTTTTACCCTCAACAGCAATTCCTCGGGTTCGCAAGGTTTGGCAATGTAATCATCGGCACCCAATTTTAAACCTAAAATCCGATCTATGCTTTGCGCTTTGGCTGTTAAAAATAGAAAGGGCATTTGGGTTTGTTCGCAAATAATTTTAGATAAATCGAAACCATTCATTTCTGGCATCATTACATCAATTATGGCCAATTGAACGCTCTCCAACGCAGCGAGATTGTTTACCACCTCTAGTGGATTTGAAAACCAAGTCACCTCAAAGCCCGAAAATTCTAGGTACTGTTTTAAAACCAAACCTAGATCAAGATCGTCTTCAACCAATAAAATATGATTACGCATTAGGCAAAGTGATTTTAAAGGTTACACCATTTTCCATAATCGATTCTACGGTGATATTTCCACTATATTTTTCAACTGTTTGCTTAACAATATGCAGACCTAAGCCTAGTCCATTAATTTGCATGTTTTCTGGCCTGCTTACACGATAGTATTTATCAAAAATATAGGGTTGCGCCTCCTCTGGTATGCCTATGCCATTATCGGTTATGCCAATTAAAATTTGTTTTCCAAAATTCAGCTTAACTTTTACCTCTTTGGCTTTGTATTTTACCGAGTTTTCTATCAAATTGGTTAAAATCTGTTCAAAATCATTTTTCAGCAAAGTTTGGTTGCCGCGAAATTCAATTGCTGTTTCAAGCTTTATTTGGTCAAATCGTTTGGTAATGTTAGCAACAAAGTTGTCGATATCCTCTTTTGAAAGAAGTTCACTATCTGAAGATGAATTATGGATAGAAGAAACTACTTTCTCCAATCGCTGGATTTGTCTTTCTAGCAATTGCTTCGTATCGCTCGCAGGCGTGTTAGCTAAAGTAAATTTGATTGTAGTTAAAGGGGTGTTCAACTCATGAGCAATTGAATCTATAGAAGTGTAAAGCTGCGAAACCTTCAACTGTTGCAATTTAAGGTTTTTTAAGGTGCACCAAAAGAGATAGGTAAGCAATAATATAATAGACAAGCTGACCAACGATAGTGGTGAAATTTTCTTAAAAACCAGGTATTTGAGGTTCAATAATTCTGCGGAAGTTCTGGATCTAATCGTATAGTGATAATGTTCGTCAACTTTCAGTTCGGTATCTTTTTCCGAAAAATTCGAGTCCCATTTGCCTTCGTTAAAGATAAAACCTTTATCAATTGATGCTTTAGTTTTAAATAGCACTAGAGGTGATTTGATGTTCAGTAGTTCTTTTTGTCTTTTTTCGTCAAAAACCGAATAGATTTCACTTCGCAGTGCGATTTTAAAATCGGTCTGCTGCACTTCCGCTTCCATAATCGAATCTACCTGGCGCTCGTAAAAATTTTTAAAAGCATACCATTGCTTTCTTTCCGAAAGTTTTTGGTTCATGAACAACTCGTTAGACGAAAGTTTTTTTAAGCTTAATATCAATGAATCTTCGCTGGCTTCTGTTTCATATTTTTCAAGTTGTTCTAAAACCTCATCGGCAATAATTTTTGCTTTTTTGTTGAGTTCTTTCTCTTCCAATAGGTATGCGTTATATACGTAATAGCTCTGCAAAGCAATTAGTACCAAAAAACTGGTTATAAAAAGTAATGTCGTGCCGATTTTTTTATCCATCATTCAAAAGTACGAAGCTTAATGAGTTCTTCATAACGTTAACACTCCATTAACGCTTCGTTAACTTAGCATATGGGGTTTTTGCGACAGTTTTGCAGAAAATAAATGAATATGAAGTTATACCTCGCCATCTTTTTATGCTTTCCGTTTTCGGTAGGTGCACAACAATTGCAAGATACTACCAATAAATCTTTAAAAAAAGATACTGCAATTGTATTGAATACGATAAATGTAAACTATAAAAAACCAATGCTAAAACGCAAAGCAGATCGGTTAGAATTTAATATCGACCAAACGCCTTTGCAAAACTTAAACGGATGGGATATCTTGAAAAATACACCCAATATAGTGATGAAAAACGATGAACTTTCTGTGCAAGGTAGCACGCAAATTTTGGTAACCATTAATGATAAAAGAACCTTGATGAGCCAAGAGCAACTGAAACAATTTTTGGAAAATACCGATGGCAGCAGTATCAGTTCGGTAGAGGTTATTACCAATCCACCGGCTAAATATGACGCTCAGGGTGGTGCAGTCATCAATATTAAGATGAAACAAAATAAGTTGGCAGGCTACAAAGGCCGACTTTCGGGTCGCTACCATCAATCTATTTACGCCAAAGGCAGGATAGGACTGATGCAATCTTTCAATACCCATAAATGGGCTTTAAGTGGCGACTATAATTTTGTTTCAGGAGATTATGTGCGCAAGAACATGGATGTAGTAACTTTTGCTGATGACCAAACGCGTTGGGAAAGCGATATGGTGAGAAAAACCCAAGCTCATGAGCAGCATTCGTACAATTTTGCTGCACAATATAGCATCGATAGTCTTCAAAACATCCAGTTTGGTTTCGATGGGAATTTCAACCCAGCCGCTATTGGCAAATACAACGTGCCTACCAATATTTATAACACCACCAACAATTTAATAGAGTCGAGTTATCAAACTTTAAACGATAGGCGACAACGTTATGGAAGGTTCAATGCCTATTTGGCTTACGATAAAAAGTTTGGAGCGCATAATCTAACTTGGTCTAATAACTACAGTAACAATTATCATCGCGAAAATCAGGAAGTGGCTACGTTTTTTCGCTTTATGAATGAGCCAGAGCGTTATAACCGTTTTGCCAACCATAGTTTACAACTGATCGACCTGTATGCCTCGCAACTGGATTATCGACTAAATCAGAAAAAACTGACTTTCGAAAGTGGCGTAAAATATAGCTTTGTAAGTAACCAAAACGATTTAAGTTTTTTTGATGGCAACCAGCAAGATCTGGCGCTAGATCCTGATAGAAGTAACTTATTTAAGTACAAAGAAAATATTTTTGCTGCTTATGCTTCTGTGAATTACCAATGGGAAAAGTGGGAGGCTAAGGCAGGCTTACGTTCAGAAACCACCCTGATCCAAACGGTTTCTAACAATCCTTTTGTAGAGAATAAAAACAACCGAACCAATTTTTTTCCAACTTTATACTTGATGTACAATGTAGCCAAAGATCAGCAATTGGGCTTTTCTTACGGCAAACGGATCAACAGGCCTAATTATGATTTCCTCAATCCATCAAAATCTTACTATAATTTCTATGCTTACTTTCAAGGCGATGCCAATTTAAAATCTACCATTATTCATAACCTGAGCACTAGCTATACTCTTAAAGATTGGAATTTCGAACTTTATTATAGCCATAGAGTAGATCCTTCGATGGAGATTTCTGTTCAAAACCCAGAAACTTTCGAGACTGTTTACAATTACACTAACATAGAAAAGAGTAATAATTTTGGAGCTAATCTTTCCAAAAGCTTTTCACTAACGGATAAGTGGAAAATGAATTTATATGCCATGGGCGAATACAATGACGATTATTTTATAGGTGTGGATGGCGCTTTATATAAAAACAAAAACTTTTTCTATTATGGAAATATCTCTACCCAAATCACTTTAGATAAAGCTAAAACTTGGGATTTGAATATGTCTTACGTGTACAATTCTAAATCGATACAAGGTTCGTTTAACATCACTTCATCGCAGAATACCAACATCGTGCTTAACAAAAAAATGTTTGATAAGAAATTTGAAGTTGGGCTAGTAATCAACGATATTTTTAAGACCGATAATAGCATTGTTTCGGCTAAGTATGCCAATCAAAATCAATATTTTACAGATTATAGGGATACACAGTATTTCATGATTAACCTGAAATACAATTTTGGAAATCAGAAAGTGAAGGATGCGAAGGCTAGGGCAAAAACTGCTGAGCAGAATAGGATGTAGGTTTTTGTCTTAAATTCTTTGTCATTCCGACGCTAGGAGGAATCTATTAGTGTCGATTTTTAGACTTAATGTTGTCTAACAGACCCTGAAATAAATTTGCTTCGCAGCTATTGCATGGTCAGGGTGACGGTAAATGGGCATTTCTTCCTGCTGAATTTATTTCAGTATCTTGCGTCATTTCCAACGCAGAGAGAAATCTAGCATTATATGCTTATAATCTTGCTAGATTTCTCCTCATTCTTCGTCGAAATGACGAACTATGAAAGTTATGTTTTAAAAAACTACTTACTCTCCGCGTCCTCAGTTTCTTCTAGTTTGCCATCTTTATTACGCTTCAGTTTAATAATTGGTTTTTCTTGCGTACCAGTTACGCTTAATGGAATACCAATTAACCCGAAAGGAGGTAGACCCAATCTGCCTTTCAAATTTAAACGACCATCTAAGCTTACTTCGCCCTCAAAGCGTGGCCTAAAACCAGCAATTTTCATTTTAGTTGGCTCAATGGTCATGATGTTGTTTTTGATCGAAGTTTTTACCACCACATCTTTCAAATTTGGGTTGGTTAAACTGTCTCTTTTGGTTTCTTTACTTACTGCGTTCATCATTTTAAAACCAGCTAATTTCACATCCTTTAAAGTTAAAGTTCCACCACCTTTTACAGATGGTAAAACAGGGAACATTTCATCATTTAGTCTGCCTTTTAGTTGGTAATCTAAGCCAACAATACCTTTCACTTTAGACGCCGAAGTGGCCATCTCTCTAAACAACTTGATTTCTTTGTAGGCTTTAGCAATATCAAATTCTTTGGCTTTCAGCTTAAAATCAAAGTTTGCTGCGGTGGGACTAGTAGCTTGATAACTTGCATCCATCGCTACTTTTGCACCTATCAAATCAAAGCCAGTTTCCGAAAGCATCAATTTACCATTGTTGATTACCATTTTGCCTTTGGCATTTTTAAGGTTCAGTCCGCTATATTCAACATTATCTGCATTGGCGGTAAAGCTAACATTTAGGTTGCTAGGGATGAGGATCACACCCTTAGCCGTATTAGTTTTTGTAGCGGTGGTATCTCCAGCATAAGCCATAAACTCGTCTGCTATAATCTTATTGCTATGTAGCACAAAACTTCCGCTCAGTTTCTCTCTTTCATCAAAAACAAAGTTCACGTAGTTAGTCAGGTTTCCGTTAAGTTTGAAATCCGAACCACCATAAGAAGCGTTAAACTCATCAAATTTTAAAGCCGTAGAACTAAAAGAGAACTTTCCGTTTTTAATGATAAAGGCATTGGGGAACATATCGGTAAGGATATTCAAATCCTTAATGCTCATCAAACCTTTGTTCCGTAAACGACCATATCTGCCCGCCATCGCATCGCTCTGCAACCCTTTAAAGTTTACGTTGGTGTAAATTAAGCCATGCACCTGATAGCCTGGTACCGCAAAAAGTTTGTAAAGTTTACCAATATCCAAAGTGCCCCTCGAAGCGATATCATAAGAAACATTCTCCAAGTTACTTACGTTAGCTTTCAATAAAAAAGGCTGACCAGACATTTCAAAAGAAATCGGTTTAATATGCAATAACGTACCTTTCAAATTCCCATTTTTATTGGTAATTGCAGCGTCAATATCAATCTTTTCTAAAGCTTCGCTAAAATGGGCAGTTTTAATGTAGCCTCGGTCTAGTTTAATCAGCGCATTGGTAACAGGAAAAAGTTTTTTTGCCTTGTCGTAAGACCCTTTACTATTGATATCCAAAGATAATTTACCATTTAAAACCAAATCTTTAATCGGATAGAAATTTTTAATTTCAGCAAAATTAATGGCGGTTTTCAAGCCTAAATCTACGGTAATGTTGTTGATGGTTTGCAGCTTTAAATAACCTTTAATGTAGTTAGACATCGCATTGATATCGATATTGCTAATCTCTAGTTTAGTGTTTTTGTAATCACCATCAACATTGTTTCCCACAAAATCGAAGTTAATTTTATCAATAGGAGAAGGTAGCGAAGCATATTTAAAATAACCATCGCTCAGCTTAATTTTGGCATCAAAAGTTGGAACAGTAGCAATAACCGTGTCTACCTGTCTCAATCCGCTTTTAACCACTTTTTTGCTGTACTTTCCTTCGGCATTTACACTCATTATTAGCCTTCCTTTAATGTTTAGGCTATCCATGTTCATTACTTTTGCCCATTTTACTAAATCTATATTCGAACGGGTTTTGGTATAAATCTGAGGTTCTTTCAATCCTTTAATTTTTGTGATGGATGATAAAAAATCGTTTCCAATATTAAAGTACAAGCTATCCATGTTTAAATCTAAGCTATCAGGATTTAAGCTTGGGATTTTCGTTTGTAGGTTTAAGAACAGGTTTTTGATAGGCTCAGGAGCATTTGGGTTTTTAATTTCACCATCACGAACTTTCATGTTGAAAGCTAAGCTGGGCATAGCATGAGTTTCTGCAATGTATTTCCCAATTAGGGATGCATCAATTTCGGCATAACCCTTCACCTTAGTTTTCTTTAATTTTTCAGCAATTTCGGTAGGCAGGGCGGTAAAGATATTTTGTAAATCGGTTTCTTTGGCCTCAGTTTTAAAATCCATATCATAACCATCTTTCAGAAAAGAAAAACGGCCTACAAAGCGAATAGGTAAAGCATTAATTTTGATGTCATTTTCATCAAACAATAAATCTAAAGAGTTGGTGTTGATTTTTGTAATGAGCTTTGCATTTAATTCTTTGTGCAATAGGTAAGGTATTCCTGCATAATAAATATCAGCATCTTTGATAGAAAGCTTGCTCTTTAAATCGAAAATAGCCTTACTTAAATCTCCAGTTCCACTGTAATTTACTTGTCTGGCATCAATCATCATTGGTATCGATTTATCGTTGTAAATCAAATCGCTGTTTTTAATGTAAATACCTTCAATTTTGATTGCTGTGCTGCCGGTGTCTGTACTTTTTTTGCCATCGTCTTTGCTTTCGTAAACGTTGTAGTTGGCGTGGCCTTGCTCGTCAGAAAGAATATTGATTTTGGCATTGTCTAAGTAAAATTCATCCACTTTAATTTGATCGCCAAACAAAGAAAACAAATTGATGCCTAAAGCCATTTGCTTGGCGTAGATTAAGGTGTCATTTTTAAAGGGCTCAGAACCTTTCAATAAAAACTCATCTAAATTAAGTGTTAAAGACGGGAAATGCGTAAAAAATGAAAGTCCGGTGCCTTTAAAGCTAACTTCGCCTTTGATATTCTGATTAATCGTTTTGGTAATCTGTTGATTAATTGTTTGAGGAATTAGTAAGGGGATAATAAATAAGAGCGCTATTAATGAGGCAAGGCTGATGCCCAAAATTTTAAAAAACTTTTTCAAGATGGTATGATTTTAAACGGCGTTGATGCAAAGATAAGTCGTAAAATCGTTACCGAGTTATTTCTAACGTTTTTTAACAAAAAAATAACTAAATGATTTGCTGAACCAAAAATTATTGTGTTATTTTGTACTGTAATAATTAAAATTACAGAATGAACAATAGCAGGTTTGCCATTTCTTTACATATTTTAGTTTTGCTAGAAAAAGCAAATGGAGAACTGCTGTCTTCTGATTATATGGCTGGTAGTATCAACATCAACCCTGTTTTGGTAAGAAAAGAATTGATTAACCTACGAGAGCATGGTTTTGTGATGAGCAAAGAAGGGAAGAATGGTGGAGCAACGTTGGCTAAAGCGGCAAATCAAATTAAACTTGGGGCAATTTACCAAAGCGTAAAAGGAAATTATCTTTTAGGTAGCCATAAGAATGATCCGAATCCACTTTGTGAAGTTGGGCGAGATATTAATAAGCACTTAGCCAATTTATATGAGGAAACAGAAAGGCGTTTAGTAAGTGAGCTAGATAAGCAAACGCTGGCAGATTTTAGCGCCAGATTTAAATAGCTTTTTTTTAGTTAAAACTGTAATAAAAATAGTTACAAATTAAAATGAATTATCCATAATCAAATCACAATAACCAAAGAAGTTAAGCCTAGAATAAATAATTATAACAATTAACAATTAACAATTAACAATTAACAATTAAGATGATATGAAAGTAGCAGTAATTGGAGCCACAGGCTTTGTAGGACAAAATTTAGTAAACGAATTGGCTAATCGTGGCCATGAAGTTTTAGCCATTGCAAGAAACACGGATAAGGTTGCAGCAAGAGAAAATGTAAAAGCGGTAAGTGTAGATGTGCTAGATCAAGCCGCATTAGCAAGTGCAATTAAGGGTTGCGATGTGGTAGTAAGTGCGTTTAATCCGGGTTGGACTAACCCCAACATTTTTGAAGATTTTATTAAAGGGGCGGAAGCAATCCAAGCTGGTGTAAAAGCTTCAGATGTAAATAGATTGATTGTGATTGGTGGCGCCGGAAGTTTGTTTATTGATGGTAATCAATTGGTAGATGGACCAACCTTCCCAGCAGAAATTAAACCTGGAGCAACTGCTGCCAGAGATTATCTCAACACTTTGAAGGAAGAAAAAGAATTGAATTGGACTTTCTTCAGCCCTGCAATTGAGATGCATCCTGGTATCACCATTGGTCGTACTGGGAAATATCGTTTAGGATTGGAAAATCCAGTTTTTGATGAGGCAGGCAAATGTGTGCTTTCTGTAGAAGATTTAGCTATCGTAATTGCTGATGAAGTAGAAAGTAACAAGCATCCACGTCAGCGTTTTACTGCGGCTTATTAGTATTTCCTAGTTCATAATTTTACGAAAAGCAGGGTAGGTGCCAAAGTGTTGGTACAACCCCTGTTTTCTTTGATACACTTTAATACCCTTTGCTATCAATTCAAACAGTAGCTTTTACTCGGTATTCTTTCGATATTTTGTCAATTCTATAACAGATTTTGAAAATTATATAAAAACCTATCTAACTTTTTGTTCATCTTTGTTGGGCAATGAAGAAATTCTTTTTAACACTTTTGGCATTTTTCTATCTGGCAGTAGCCAGTGGAGCCGGAGTGAATCTTCATTACTGCATGGGCGAACTTGTAGATTGGAGTTTAACCGATAGCGAAAAACATGCTTGTGATTTCTGTGGGATGGAAAAAAAGGAATCTTCCGAGAAATCTTGTTGTAAAGATGTACAACACCAAGCTAAGGTAGATCAGGCTCAAAAAGCAAGTACACAGGTTTACAAGTTCGAGCAATCGGTTTTTGTAATTCCTCAGCTAAATCCTTTGGAAAGTTATCTTTTCCCAGTTACCAAAATTATTTCGCAAGAGGCGAGAAGTAATGCGCCTCCAATAGGGCAACGAACCCCTATTTTCATCAAGAACTGTACTTACAGAATTTAATACCCTCTTTCTTTCGAAAACGTAACGCCTTTCATTATGTCGTCATTCCCGCGTAGGCGGGAATCCTAATGCGTACGCTTTACGATTCCCAATCGAGTTGGGAATGACGATAGAACAACGTTTCGAACAAATCCAACCGGCTTTTAGCCAAAACAATCCAAATCTTATTTATTTAACCCCTTGCTAGCGAGAATTGCTTTGCATAAACTCTTGCTATCAATAAAACTAAAATTATTATGAAATCATTAAAAATGATTGCTGTTGTAGCATTCACTATGTTAGGCACTGCAGCTTTTGCACAAACAAAAACAGACAAAATTAAAGTATTAGGTAACTGTGGTATGTGTAAAAAACGTATCGAAACTGGTTTGAAAGATGCTGCAATTACCAGTGCTACTTGGGATAAAGACAATAAGTTTTTAACGGTAAGCTATGACAGTTCTAAAATCACCAATGCTACAATTCAACAAAAAATAGCTGGTTTAGGTCACGATACTCCGAAGGCTAAAGCTAAAAATGAGGTTTACGATAAGCTGCCAAGCTGCTGCAAATACGATCGTACTGGTAAAACGGTAAAAGCGCACTAGGTTTTGCCGTCATATCGATGAGGAGGAACGACGAAAAGAAATCTGTTTATTAGAAGCTTTTTACGAAAAGATTTTACTTCGTAGATTTCTAATTCTCCTCGTCCCTCGTCGAAATGACGTGCATATATTGAAAAGAAAGAGGGTAATAATTTTCAAATGGTACATCAAATTATTGACTGGTCTATGCGCAACCGATTTATCGTGTTGGTGTTGGCCATCGGGATATTTGTTTGGGGCATTTTTGCGGTAAAGAAAAATCCGATAGATGCTATTCCAGACTTGTCCGAAAACCAGGTAATTGTGTTCACAGAGTGGATGGGACGTTCGCCTCAATTGATAGAGGATCAGATTACCTATCCGTTGGTAACCAATTTACAAGGTATTCCTAAAATTAAATATGTGCGTGGTTCTTCCATGTTCGGCATGAGCTTCATCTATGTCATTTTTGAGGATGATGTAGATGTGTATTGGGCTAGAGAACGAGTGCTGGAACGAATTAGCACAATTTCGAAAACATTGCCGGATGGCGCTACACCACAACTTGGTCCGGATGGTACAGGAGTTGGACACGTATTGTGGTACACTTTAGATGCGCCAGATACGGACTTGGGCGAGCAACGTGCCATACAAGATTGGTATGTGAAATTTGCTTTGCAGAATGTACCAGGTGTAAGTGAGATAGCTTCCTTTGGTGGTTTTCAAAAACAATATCAAATTGCGATAGATCCGAATAAGCTGTTGTTTTACAAACTTACCGTGCCTCAGGTTATTTCGGCAGTGAGAAGTAACAACAATGAAGCTGGCGGACGGAAGTTCGAAATGAGTGATATTGGTTACATCATCAAAACCTCGGGCTATTTAAAATCGATAGACGAAATCGCCAGCATTCCTATTAAAAATCAGAATGGTACGCCTATTCGCATTGCGGATGTGGCTACCGTACAAATGACCGGCGAAACTCGTTTGGGGATTTTTGATCAAGATGGCGAAGGCGAACGTGTAGGTGGAATTGTGGTAATGCGCTATGGCGAAAATGCTGCAGAGGTAATTGATAAGGTAAAAGCTAAAATGACTGAAGTAGCAAAAGGTTTGCCTAAAGGAGTGAAATTCGATATTGTTTACGATCGTGGCGAGCTGATAAAAGAGTCGGTAGATTCTATTAAACACACCTTAATTGAAGAAATGATTGTGGTTTCGTTGATCGTGATTATTTTCTTATTCCATTGGCGTAGTGCGGTGAGTATCATCATCCAAATTCCAATTACCATAGCGGCAAGTTTCATTTTGTTAAATGCTTTCGGCATTAGTTCAAATATCATGTCGTTAACGGGCATTGCACTGGCTATTGGTGTAATTGTAGACAATGGAATTATCATGAGCGAGAATGCATACAAGCATTTGTCGGAACGGTATGAGCAGGTGGTTGGCAATGGAAAATCACAGTAGAGACGCAATATTTTGCGCCTGTAGCACGAATGGAATGGAAAATAAAAGGATTTAGGGATAGAGACGCAATATTTTGCGTCTGTACTGGGGAGAATTAATTAAAATTAAAAATTATAAAGCCGATGAAAAATTGGTTAAAAAATAAATTTCGCAAAGAACCAGAATGGATTAGCGAAGAAGAACGGTTGGCAATTATCACCAAATCGAGCAAACAGGTGTCGAGAGGGGTGTTTTTTGCTACGCTAATCATCATCACCTCGTTTTTGCCGGTATTTATGCTTACCGGGCAAGAGGGCAAGCTATTCCACCCGTTAGCTTATACTAAAACGTTCATCATGATTGTGGATGCCTTGTTGGTGATTACTTTGGCACCGGTGTTGATTTCCTTTTTTATGAAGGGAAAATTTAAGCCAGATAGTTCCAATCCGGTGAATAGATTTTTGGAACGAGTGTACGAACCTGTCATTAGAAAAGTGCTAAAATGGCGTAAAACAACCATAGCTATTAATGTAGTAGCATTACTGATTACTATTCCCTTATTGAAAAATTTGGGTACAGAATTTATCCCTCCGTTGGATGAGCAAAGCATTTTGTTTATGCCAGTAACTTTGCCAGATGTATCTAACGCGGAGGCGAAACGGATTTTACAGGTACAAGATAAAATCATTAAATCGGTACCAGAGGTAGATAAAGTATTGGGGAAAGCAGGTAGGGCGAGTACGGCAACGGATAATTCGCCGATTAGCATGATTGAAACGATTATTACGCTGAAACCAAAAAGTGAATGGCGGGAGGGAGTTACCAAAAAAGATATCATTACCGAATTGGATGCGAAATTGCAAATTCCGGGAGTGGTAAACGGTTGGACACAGCCCATCATCAATCGTATCAATATGCTGGCAACCGGTATTCGTACCGATGTGGGGATTAAGGTTTTTGGACAAAATTTAGATACCATTGCTGCGGTTTCGGAGAAAGTAAAAGCTGCTTTGGAAGGTACTGCTGGCGTGAGCGATTTATTTGTGGAGCCTATTACTGGTGGAAAATATCTGGCAGTAAATATTAAACGAGAAGAACTAGCTCGCTACGGCTTAAACATTGATGATGTAAATCAGGTGGTGGAAACTGCTTTAGGTGGCGCAAACATTGGCAATACGATTGAAGGTCGACAGCGTTTTTCGATCAGTGTGCGTTTAGCGCAAGAGTACCGTAATAGCGTAGAGCAAATCCAGCGTATTCCGTTGCAATCTCAGGGTTTTGGTGAAATTCCTCTGTCTGCAGTGGCCGATGTCAAGTTTGAAGACGGCCCACCAATGATTAGCTCTGACAATGCGATTTTGCGTGGAGCGGTAATGTTTAACGTTCGTGATCGGGATTTGGGAAGTACGGTAAAAGAAGCAATGGAGCAATTGAATAAAGAAGATGGCATTTTACCAGAAGGATATTTTCTGGAGTGGAGCGGTCAGTACGAAAATTTAATTAGAGGTCAACAAACTTTGATGTGGATTGCACCAGTGGTTTTAGTGATTATTTTCTTCTCACTTTACTTCGCTTTCCATTCTATCAGAGAAGCTTTTTTAAGCTTAATTACAGTGCCGTTTGCTTTGATTGGCGGCGCTTACATGATTTACTTTTGGGGCGTTAACCTTTCTGTAGGTGTGGCAGTAGGTTTCATCGCTTTATTTGGAATTGCGGTAGAAACAGGAATTGTAATGGTGATTTATTTGAACGATGCGATGCAAAATTTAATCAAGCTTAAAGGCAATTCGAGAGAAACCATTACTAGAGATGATTTACGAGAATATGTGATTTACGGCGCAGCGAAACGCTTAAGGCCAAAATTGATGACGGTTTGCGTATCGTTGTTTGGTTTGGTGCCTGTGTTATGGGCCTCTGGAGTAGGGGTTGACGTAATGCAGCCTATTGTGCTACCCATGATTGGTGGTGTATTGACATCTTCAACTCACATTTTATTGGTTACGCCACTCATCTTTTTAATGTCTAAAGAATACGAATTGAAAAAATACGGAAAATTGGAGGTGCACGATGTACAGCATTAAAGCCAAATTCTCCCGACTTAACCTCGGAATCTCTTCCCAAGGGGGAAACGAAAATAGTGGTAATACTGAGGATATTACTTTACTTCGGTTCGTCATTTCGACGAGGAACGAGGAGAAATCTAGCGGGCGGAAAATTCGGCGTGAGATTTTACTTCGTATAGCTTTCGGTTCTCACTTCACTATGTTTCGTTTCGAAATGACACGTTTTTGGACACTTCTGCTAAGTAACAGATTCGCCTTTTTGCTCGTAGGAGCGATACTGTTGCCTGTGCTTGCCACAGCCCAAACCCCAATCCTTTCTCTGGATACCATTCTAAATCGTATCGACCAGAATAACTTACTCCTTAAATCTTATGGTTTAAAGGCCGAAAGTTACCAATACAATGCCAAAGCAGCTACTGCTTGGATGGCGCCAATGGTAGGTGTGGGAACTTTTATGACACCTTATCCTGGGCAAATGATCATGGATGGACGAGACAAAGGTTCGTTGATGTTTCAAGTAGAACAGGATATCCCTAACTATGGCAAGCTGAATGCGCAAAAAAAGTTCATCGAATCGAAAGCGAAAATAGAAAGAGCCACTAGAGAAGTGACTTTGAATGACTTTAAAACACAGGCAAAGAAGTTGTATTATGCTTGGTTGATAGCGCAGCAAAAACTGAAAGTGCTTGAGAAAAGCTCCCAAATTATGCAGATCATGAATAAGATTGAGGAAATAAGGTATCCTTTTAACCAGTCGAAATTGGGGAGCGTTTTTCAGACATCAGCGAAGCTAGAAGAAACAAAAAACATGAAACGCATGCAGGAAGGAGAGATTGGTAAAGCGAAAGCTTGGTTAAATAGCATGATGAACAGGCAAGGCAATGCCGATTTTAAAATTGATAGCAACTACATTCCTCAATTTGTAGCGGCAGCAGCTTTGGACACAGCAAGTTTAGCGATGGCTCGAAAAGACGTAGCCAAGATGGATTACAATATCCAATCGATGAACTTGAATATTGATGCAATGAAAAGACAAAGTCGTCCAGATTTTAGAATTCGGTTCGATCACATGTCGCCTCTGGGCAGCGGCATGCCGAAGGCCTTTAGCGTAATGGGAATGGTGAGTATTCCAATTGCGCCTTGGGCATCGAAAATGTATAAATCTGAAGTGAAAGGAATGCAATACGAAGTGGAAGCCATGCAAATGGAAAAAGCTGCGATGCTGCAGGAAACGCAGGGAATGTTGTACGGAATGCAGTATCAGATCAAGACAATGCAACAGCAGATTGCTGCAATGGAGCAAAAAATCATTCCAACATTACAAAAAACATTAGATGTAAATGTGTTGGGCTACCGTGAAAATAAACTGCAATTGCCGGAAGTAATTGCCTCGTGGGAAGCGTTAAACATGATGCAGAACAATGTACTAGATGAGAAATTGAAACTTTACTTAATGATCGCAGATTATGAAAAGGAATTGTATAGGTAGAGCCCCTCTCTGCCCGTTGGGCATCTCTCCCCAAAGGGGAGAGAATAGCAATAATCGTCATTTCGACTGGAGCGCAGCGGAATGGAGAAATCTTTTAAATCGGCTTTCAATATTCAAAGATTTCTCGGCTGTACTCGAAATGACGAACGTGGAAAAGGTACTGCAAAGTCTACTGATACTAGTAACAGTGCTATTCCTCGCCTCCTGCCAAACCAAACCCCAAAAAGATCATCATGATATTGGAAAAGTAGAGGTAGATTCAAGTCTTAAAGCTTTAATTGCTCCTTCAAATGAACAGGTAGTAGCTAAAGCAGCCGTGGTTAAGGCGAGTTACGAGACCAAAATCTTCACTGCCGAGGTACAAGGTATTGTAAATTATGATAATCGTAGCCAAACCAGTATCGCCAGTAGAGTTGGTGGCCGTTTGGAAAAGCTGTACATCAAATACAATTATCAACCTGTTAAAAAAGGACAGTTGCTATTTGAAATTTATGCTCCAGATTTGGCTGCGGCACAACAAGAGTTGATTTATCTCTCGCAAAGTGCTGGTGATGAGCATTTGTTGGCACAGGCTAAACAAAGATTGCTGTTGCTGGGCGTGAGCAACCAAACCATCCAACAGGTGTTGCAAAGTAAGAAAGTGAACTATCGTATTCCAATTTACAGTCCAGTAGAGGGTTATGTTTTGGAAAAAACTTTAGCTAATAACAATGCTGCTCTAACTGCGTCAAGTAGCGAGAGTGGTAGTGATGGTATGTCGGGAATGAGTGGCGGCAGTGGCAATGCTACAGCAAGTGCAGCGCCGGCTCCTAAAGTAGATAATTCGCCAATGATGATAAGGGAAGGACAGTACGTAAATGCAGGGCAAAGCATTTTTACGATTTATAAAGCTGATCAATTACTTGCAGAATTTGCTTTGAAACCTAGTCTTGGAACTTTGGTTAAAAAAGGAAGCAAGCTAGCTTTTTATAAAACTGCTGATAAAGAAGATAGCTTTCAGACATCGACTATCGGATTAATACAACCGATGATTAAAGCTGGAGAAAATTTCACCGTTGCTAGAGTTTACCTCAACAAAGGAAGGTTTAAAGCAGGTGAAATTTTAACGGCGAAAATTCCGGTGTTGGTATCTCAAAGTTATTGGTTGCCAGAAACCTCAGTAGTTAGTATTGGTGCTCAAAGTGTGGCTTTCAAAAAAGAAAATGGCGTGTTTGTAAGTATGAACTTAAATACCGGCTTACGCATGAACGGAATGGTACAGGTTAAAGAGGATATTGCTAATGTAGTGTTTGCTAAAAATGCCGCTTACTTGGTCGACAGTGAAAGCTTTATAAAAGTTGAAAGTGAAAAGTAAAAAGGCTTGGCAGTAAGTTACCCAAAAGCGGATGCTGACCTGTAGCGAAGCGAAAAGCTACGAAGTAAAATAAATTCAGCATGACGAACCGTCGATAGACCGTCACCCTGACCATGCAATAGCTGCGAAGCAAATTTATTTCAGGGACAGTTTTACAAAAAAAATATCTATGTATCCCGAAAATCGGGACAAGTACTGTGGCATAAAAAAATACAAATGAAAAGAATTAAACATAGCGTAATCATCCTACTTCTCTTCAGTATAATCTCTGGAATTGTAGGATGTAGGGGAGAGCAAAAAGCTGACGATAAAGTAGCTGAGAAAACTCAGCAAACCTTTACTTGCCCAATGCATCCGCAGGTAATTAAGCACGAGATGGGCACTTGTCCAATTTGTGCAATGGATTTGGTGCCTTTCGAGAAAAATAGCGACGATAAAAGTATCAAGCTTGATGCGCAAAGGCAATTGCTAGCCAATATCAAAACTATCCGTATTGGCGATGGCGCAAATAGCGAAGGCATCACTAACCAAAGTGTGTTGAATGGGAGGTTGGTGATTGATCCTCAACAAAGCAATTACATTTCAGCAAAAATTGCGGGTAGAGTAGAAGAATTGTTTGTGAGAGAAACGGGTGTAGCAATTAGCAAAGGACAGCCATTGTACAGGCTATATTCTGAGCAGTTGGCTACTTTGCAGCAAGAATATCTGATGGCTTTGGCGCAACAAAAGCAATTTGCGGGCGATACTCCGACAGCTATCGGAGTGGAGCAAAAATTGGTTTCGTCGGCAAAGGAGAAATTACTGTTGTACGGACAAACTGAAGCGCAATTGCAAAAGCTGAGCAAAACGCAACAGAAAAATCCTTATGTAACGGTATTTGCTACCCAAAGCGGAACTGTTGCCGAATTGAGCATTACCCAAGGGCAATATGTAGCAGAAGGTAGCCCAATTATGCGATTGGAAGGTTACGGGAAATTATGGGTAGAAGCAGATGTTTATCCAAACGAAATGAAACAGATCAAGCAAGGTCAGCAATTGAAGGTGGTGGTGAATGGTTGGGAAGATCAAGCGCAAACGATGAAAGTTGATTTTATTAATCCATCGTTACAAGCAGGCACACAACTTACCCAAATCAGAGGGAGTATCGTAAATCCAAATAGACAATGGCAGCCTGGTTTGCAGGTAAAGGTGATGTTGGCTTCGCAGGGCGCTAGTGGCGGAATGGTTTTACCTGTAGATGCTGTAATTCGTGATGGTAAAGGTCAACACGTTTGGATTAAAACTGGGAAAGATAGTTTTGAACCAATGCAAGTAAGTGTTGGCAAAGCAAATGGATATAGCATCAATATTACTTCTGGTATTGCTACGGGCGACGAAGTGGTAGTAACTGGCGCATATTTGCTTTATAGTGAGTATGTATTGAAAAGAGGAAAACATCCTTTGGGTTAGCTCTGCCGTCATCCCAAATTTAGTCTGGGATCTTAAAACGTTAGATACTAATTAACGTGAGTTTTGGATCTGGATTCGTGATCTCGACCGCAGCGAAGCGAGTGGAGAAATCTTTAGACGGATAATTTCTGATAAATGACCCAAAGATTTCTCGACTACGCTCGAAATGACGACCATTCCTAATACAAATAGAAGTATAAGCTACTGATAAACAAGTGCAAACACCCAAAACTCACGTTAATTAAGCTTACGATTATAAAAGAACGAAAAACAATAATGAAAAATACAATCTTATTAATTGCAATAGCCATCATCTTAGCTGCTTGCAATAACCAAAAAGTAGAAGAAAAAAAAGCAGCGGTTATTAAAGAAACATTCGCGGTAGAAACTTCAAATGAAGTATCATTTAAAAACGATCAATTAAATGCGGTTTATCAACAATATTTGTTGCTGAGCGATGCCTTAGTTAATGCTGATTTGGCTACAGCAAGAGAAACAAGTATGGCTTTGGAGTTAGGGTCTAGCGCATTACCTGACGGAGAAAGACTTACAGATTTAGCTGCAAAAATTGCTGCTGCTACTGATATTGAGGTGCAACGTACCCTATTCTCTAGCCTGAGTAATGAGATGATCGCCAAAGTAAAAGCAATTGGTTTGCAATCAGGAGAAGTTTACATAGAATACTGCCCAATGGCTATGAATGACAAAGGAGCTTCTTGGCTAAGTAACCAAAAGATAGTTAGAAATCCATATTATGGCAATAGCATGTTAGATTGCGGGGAAGTTAAAGAAACTTTGAAGTAATTTTCATTGCCGTTGGTTTAAGCCAAAGGCAATGAATTTTTGCTCAATAGACTTACCTTACCTGAAATTTCTCTCTATACTGTGTTGGCGTCATTCCCACGCTCTTTTTAAATACTTTCCTAAATGCTTTTGGGTCGTTATAGCCAGAGCTGTAAATAATCTCATTCATCTGCTGATTGGTTTTTTCCAGCAGTTTTTTAGCCGCCTCAATTCGCGTTTGCTGTAGGTATTCGATGGGCGTAATTCCTGTAATCTGTTTAAACCTGCGTACAATATTTCTACGACTTGATGGAATGTCCTTAATCAATTCTTCAATGGTGGCAGCATCTTGGTAATTTGCTTCAATTTTACTTTGTGCAATGGCCACTAACTCATCTGTATGGTCTTTTGAAGGATGAAAAGTACTGAAATAGGATTGGTTTTCACGATCCATGTCAATGGCAAAAACCTTCGCAATGCGGATAGCCATTTCTTTACCACAATATTCATGTACCAAGTGCAGTAAAAGATGGAAAGATGAAGTCGCTCCTCCGCTGGTATACAAACGGTCGTCTTGGGTAACAGTCTTATCCACCTTCAGTTTTACCAAGGGAAAAGCATTAGAAAAGCCATTGCTGGCGTCAACATGTGTGGTCGCAATCTTTCCGTTTAGCAAGCCACTAGCGCCCAATAAAAATGCTCCAGTGCAAAAACTCCCTAAACAAGCTCCTTTTTGGTATTGCGCAACCAAGTGCGGAATACAATTCATATTTGCCCTTAAAGAAGTTTGCATATCATCAGATGTAAAAGCAGGAATAAGAATAATTTGCATTACTGGTGCTTCTTTTAAAGAAGTAAGTTGATAGCCTAATGCTGTTTTGTTTTGTGCAATATTTTCATCACTGGCTAGCAAGTAAATTTCAAAAGGCTTTGGATTACCATTCGCTACTGAAAATTTATTTACGGTTTCAAATACTTCTAACACAGCGGCCACGCTCAACAGTTTATAATCTGTACTCAGCAGCAATCCTATTTTTTTCATCTAATTCTCTATTTTTTTAATGGCGATGAAGCTATCAAATTTTCGTTTTTTACGCTAAAATAAAACTGGGGTAATGAAGTTTGAAAATTAAGATGGTCTCATGTTTACATTTTGGTTAAACTAAGTTAGTAAATGTCTTGAATGCACCCAAACTTTGACATTTTTGATGGCTATATTTAAGTTAAATGTGCTGTAAATTAGTGTGATAAAAAAAAATAAAGCAATGGAAACTAAACCAGTAAGTAGTAGGATGTACGGTTTTATGGTGTTGTATGATATGCACACCAAGTATTACCACAATGTATTAGAAAGTATCAACGATGATGATGCAAAGCAACGTTTGGATACAAAAGCCAATCATATCAATTGGCTGGCAGGAAGTTTACTTCAGGAACGTTTTGAGTTGGCTAATCTACTTGGAGTTGATTTGAAATCTGGTGCAGACGAGTTATTTAAAGACCATCAAGGGATTAAGGGTGATGCAAATTATCCAACACTTAGTACTTACCAAGACCAATGGAATGCCATTTCACCTATTTTAAGAGAAAAACTTTTGAATGTTACCGAAGAAGAACTAGATAAGGTGATCGATTTTCCAGTAGAGCAAATGAGCTTTCCCTTGTTCGAAATGATAAGCTTCAACACCTATCGCGAAGCAAATTGCATTGGTCAGATTGCGCTTTGGCGTAGACTATTAGGTTATCCTGGAATGAAATATATGTAAAGTTATGGAAGATCATAATCAACTACTAGCAGAGCTGAATAACACCTTCTCCAATTTGGAGAGTGCAATGCAGGGCTTTAATGAAAAAACGTTTAACCAAAAAACAGAGCCTAATACTTGGTCGGCAGGTATGGTTACGCAACATTTAATTTTGGCGGGCACAGGTTTAGACCAAGTACTGTTGGGCAGTACCAAGACCACTAGCGCTCCTGCCGATGAAAAAGTAGCCATTATTAAAAACATCTTTTTAAACTTCGATGAAAAATATAGCTCGCCGCCATTTATTGAGCCTGCAGATGAAAGCTATGTAAAAGAAGAACAACTAGCTAAGTTGAAAAATATAGCCCATACGATAGCTGTTTTATTGCCAAATTTGGATCTTAGTTTAACCTGCCTCGACTTTGAGTTTCCAGGCATGGGCTATTTAACAAGATTAGAGCTTCTCAGTTTTTTGATTTACCATACCCAACGGCATACACATCAGCTAAACGAATTGGCAAATAATTTAAACCCATAAATATTTTGATGGAAGATTATAATACCACAATTGAACTAAATGCAAAAGCTAGCCAAGTTTTTGTTGCGTTAACTCAAAAAATCCCACTCTGGTGGACCGAAATGTTTGAAGGATCTGCTGCTCAACAAAATGATGTTTTTACAGTGCGTTTTGGCGATAATGTTTTTAAAACCATGGAAGTAACAGAAGTCATAGACCAGCGTAAAGTGGTTTGGTTGGTAAAGCAATCATTAATTGCAATTCCCGAGTTAAAAAATCAAACAGAATGGGTAGGCACCAGTATTATATGGCAAATAAAGCAAAGCAATACTACAACCCAATTGCAACTAGAGCACAAAGGCTTAAATGCCAATGTAGAGTGTTATCAAATTTGCGCTAATGGCTGGCAACAATTTACCAACAGCCTCAAATCGTATATCGAAACGGGTAAGGCAAACCCCTATAAAAATTTGTCTTAAAAACACCCTAAAGTTGACGTATTCGGCAATCTTAAAAAGGTAGACCAACTGCTAAATTTGTCTTAAATCATTTATCAAATCAAAATAATACAACTATGGTAATTAATCCTTATCTAAACTTTAACGGTAATACCGAAGAGGTTTTCAATTTCTACAAATCTATTTTTGGTGGCGATTTTCCTTTTGTGATGCGCTTTAACGAAATGCCAAAAGATGCTACAGATGGCGAAGGTTGTGCAGGTGAAGGCATTCCAGAAAATGAAGGCAATGGCATAGCGCACATTGCACTCCAGGTAGGTAGCACCATGTTAATGGGAACAGATGTACCCTCAAATATGCCACAGGCAACTGCTGGGACTAATGTTTCACTGTGTATCAGTGTAGATAGCCGAGCAGATGCAGATAGGATTTTTGCCGCCTTAAGCAATGGTGGTACAGTGCAAATGCCAATGCAAGATCAGTTCTGGGGCGATTATTATGGCATGTTAGTAGATCAATATCAAATTCAATGGATGATAAGTTTTAACGAAGCACAAGATGGAAAAAATGGAGGGTAATCAATCTAAAAAATCTATCAAAGTAGCTTACTGGGTTTCTACCGGGTTACTAGCACTATTTATCTTGCCCGGTATATTTTTTATGAACAGCCCCGAAGCACAAGAAGGAACCAAGCAATTAGGTATTCCGACATGGTTAGCCATGGAAATTGGTATTGGTCATTTTATTGGTGGCTTAATTTTAATACTTCCATTTATTGGCAAACGTATTAAAGAATGGGCATACGTAGGCTGCGGAATTAAGTACATTTCTGCGGTAATTGGTCATTTAGCGATCGACGGTTTCTTGCCAATGTCTTTTTCTCCCTTGGTGGTGTTTGCCTTACTACTTATTTCTTATCTCGCTTATCATCAACTCCAAAAATTAAAATAATGGCAAAACAAATATTTGTAAATATTCCAGTTAAAGATTTAAGTATTGCAATTAAATTTTATACGCATTTAGGTTTTACCTTTAATCAGCAGTTCACCAACCAAGATGCTACTTGCATGGTGGTATCTGATGATATTATGGTGATGTTGCTAAGAGAAGAATTTTTCCAGAAATTTACGCCAAAACCAATTGCAGATGCTAAAAAAAGTACAGAAGTACTGATTTGTATTTCGGCAGAAAGCAGGGAAGAAGTAGATCAATATGTGCGCTTGGCGATAGCAGCCGGTGGTAAAGCACTAATGCCAGTACAAGATCACGGATTTATGTACGGCCACGGTTTCGAAGATTTAGACGGGCACATGTGGGAGATTAGTTATATGGATATGAGTGCGTTGCCACAAAATCCTTAAAAGGAAAGAAACATCTAGGCATCAAAGTTTGGATGTTTCTTTTATAATCCTTAATTATGGTAGAGATATTTAAAACCGATGTGAAATGCCCGCTTTTGGCGCAACAAATTATCACCGAAATTCTTGTCTATTTTATAGATGTAGAAGTAAGTTTTGATTTGGAAGATAAAGATTGCATCTTTCGTTTAAGTACCGAAAAAACGCTCGATAATTTAGAAGCAGAAGTTTGCAAAATCATAGAGCATAATGGCTGCTGTGCAGAGCTGCTAACCAGCGATTTCTCCAGTGATTGTGTTGTTGATTTTTCCAATTCTATTGATCATAGAAAAAGTTTAAATGCCTTTCTGAGCATTTTTTAGAGCTGTAATTTTACTTTTCTCTCTTTAAATCCTTAACTTTATAAAGATTAAAACCTCATTTTATGTTAAGGAAAACCTCATTATTTGTAGTGCTATTTATATTTTCTTGCCAAGTATTTGCGCAGAAAAAAGACGACATTTTGGGTAAATGGCTTAACCCCACAGGCGAAGGACAAATAGAAATATATAGACGTGGCGATAAGTTTTTTGGTAAACTAGCTTGGATAAAAGAACCAAATGATGAAAAAGGTAAACCTAAAACTGACGAAAAAAATCCTACGGAGAGCCTAAGAAGTAAACCAGTTTTAGGATTGGAAATTCTTAAGAACTTTATTTTCGACGATGGTAAGTGGATAGACGGTACCATCTATGATCCCAAATCTGGCAAGACTTACAGTTGTAAACTAACATTAAAAGACCATAACCTGTTACATGTTAGAGGCTTTATTGGAGTGTCTTTAATTGGTAGAACCGAAGTGTTTAAGCGGGTTAAATAATGAGATTTGTTGTTGAAATTGCTGTTTTTTTAATATTTTCTCCATTTTTTTGTGTTGCACAAACTTTAGAATTAGTCCCCTTAGTTACCGGTGCCAAAACCAGTATGCGTGGGTTGGCGGTGGTTAACGAAAATGTAATTTGGGTAAGCGGAAGTAAGGGTTGCGTAGGTAAATCTTTAAATGGGGGTAAAACTTGGGAGTGGTTACAGCCCAAAGGTTACGAAGCACTAGATTTTAGAGACATACAGGCTTTCGATGCAGAGAAAGCAATTGTTGTAAACGCTGGCTCACCGGCCTATGTGTTAACTACTTTAGATGGTGGTAAAACTTGGCAAGAAAATTATAAAAATACAGATACCGCTATCTTTTTAGATGGAATGGATTTTTGGGATCCACAAAACGGAATAATTTTCGGCGATCCAATTAATGGTAAAATGCAGCTTCTACGCACCGCTGACGGAGGGGCTACTTGGCAAAATATATCGCACTTGCTAACTTTGCCAATGCAAACCGGCGAGGCTGGTTTTGCTGCAAGCGGCACTACTATTAAAACTTTCGGTAAAGGTAAAGTTTGGGTGGCAACGGGTGGTGTAGTGTCAAACATTTATCAATCTAATGATTATGGTAATACTTGGCGGGTTTACGCATGTCCAATAATACAGGGAGAGGCCAGTACAGGAACGTTCTCTATAGATTTTTTCGACGCAAATAACGGAATTGCCGTGGGAGGTAATTACCTAAAGGATAAAGATAATAGCAACAATGTGTTGTATACCAAAAATGGCGGTAAAAGCTGGTTTAAACCAAGCGTTCCCGTTTCGGGTTATCGGTCTGGGGTTACTTTTATCACTAAAAGAATTTGCATGGCTACCGGTACATCTGGTACAGATGTCTCTACAGATGGTGGTAAAACCTGGAGAAATATCTCTGCATTAAGTTTTAATGCGGTAAAAGCCCTCGGTAGGGGAGCAATACTTGTTGGAGGCAAAGGACAAATCTATAAGGCAAATATCTCGCCATAAAAAAGTTTCTACACTTTGTAGAAAAAAATACGCTAATCGTAAAATGTTTGCCTTAGTTGGGTTAGTTGTTAAACATCACTTGTTTGCCAGTAAGGTAATTTTTGTCTTGTTAAAGTAAGTTTTAACGGCATCTAAAAAGAAAAGTACTTCTCGAAATATTTTCTGTAACTACAGCTAATTGTCAGCTTAAGGTTTTAAAACTACCATTTAAGGCGGTTTTTTATACTTTCTACCTAACTTTATCCAAAGCTGATAGCTTTGCCTAGTCTCCATATTTATCATTTTTGTGAAAATTTAGCGTCTTGATAATTAAAGAATCATTAGCAGGTTTTTCTTATCATTAAGATGTATTTGGAGTATTCGTTTAAGTGGTAAGGTTATTGCGAAGATATTGAGTAGAAAGGATAGATATGTCGAAAATATTGATAGCTGAAGACGAAGTATTAATGCTTAAAGCGCTAGAATTTAAGTTGAAAAAGGAAGGTTATGAGGTTGAAGTAGCTTCTGACGGCAGGCAGGCCATGGAAAAAGTAAAGTCAAATACTTACGATCTAGTTCTTACCGATATTATGATGCCTTTTGTAGGAGGTATGGAAATTCTTAGCTATATCAAAAACGATGCGATTAAAAAACATACACCCGTTTTGTTGATTTCTGCTGTAGGTTTAGAACACGTTGTTTTAGAGGGGTTTAGTTTAGGTGCCGATGATTTTATCTATAAGCCATTTAATTTAAACGAGCTATCGGTAAGAATTAAGCGTTACATTAAGCAGAATGTTTTTCATTGAGTTAATGCTAAAACATGAGCATTTTCAATACTTTATTTAATTATATAGGTCAGATTTATACAGACCGATTGCCTTATTTTCCTACTAACATTAGGGTGTCGCTGTTGATTATTCTTTTCTGTGTCATTACTGCCATAGAGCTATACCTCTATATGATGGTTAGAAGAGCGGTTAGGTCTGTAAGAAGTAAGCGTATGAAGTATTGGGACGATTATATTAGCGTGTTACTGGCTAATATGATTGTTTTTGATGAGACCGATCATCCTCACGAAGTTGTTGCGCATTTTTATCCTAAACTAAAGAAAATACCATTGCGTAGTAAGGTGGTTAACAGTATATTGGTTGAGAAAATTCTAACCTACCATAAAAATTTTACCGGTAAAACTGCGGAAGTTCTATCGTTAATGTATCGAAAGCTTAGCCTTGATAAAAAGGCTAAAAGAAAAATCAAAAATAGAAATTGGGAAACTAAAATTGAAGGCATAAGAGAAGCCAATGAAATGGATTTGATGGAGATGGCTGATCTAATCGTAGAGTATACGGATGATGAAAATGCGCTATTACGTATGGAGGCTCAGGCGGCGTACATTAAGCTCTCTCAATCAGACCCATTCCATTTTTTGGATAGGGCACAAGAACGAATTTTAGATTGGCACCAAGTGGTGTTGTTCGAAATTATTACCAAACATAAGAAACTCACTATTCCGTCTTTTTCAAAATGGCTTTATTCTTCTAATGATACGGTGGTAATGCTATGCCTAAAACTGGTAGATCATTTTATGCAGTTTGATGCTGCACAAGAAGTAATTAAGTTGCTTAAACATCAAAACCCTAAAATTGTAAGAAAAGCTGTAGAAATTATAGGGAAATTAGAGCTAGAAGATGCAGAGAGTTTCATGTTCGAAATCTACTTCAATCATTCTGAAGAAATTAAATTGGAAATTTTAAACGCCTTAGGTAAAATTGCTTCTGGAAACTATTCGGAGTTCCTTTCTTCCAGAATTTATTCTGCTGATGTAAAGATTAAAAAAGAAGCCCTATATGCTATAAAAATAGATCCAGACCATGGCGAAGAAAAATTAAGAACAATTTACCTACAAACAGGACAAGAAAACCAAGCATTGATTAAGCACGTGCTAGACGATCGTATTAGATAGAAATGAGAGAGTTTTTAACAGATTTCGAAACTATTTTCAACAACGCAATATTCTATTATGCTGTAGTAGTTATGGGTTCGTATGTTATTTTTACGCTGCTTTCGGCCATAGAGATGAATAGCTATATGAAAAAGAATAGCTATGTGAACTACCGCGAAATTCTGGTGTCGCCGCTAGCTCCTTCAGTATCTATTTTAGCTCCTGCCTATAACGAAGAAGCCACCATTATAGAAAATATTAGATCGCTGTTGTCTCTACATTATGGCAACTACGAGGTTATCATTATTAACGATGGAAGTACAGATCATACCTTTCAGCGTATGTTCGATTATTATCAGTTAGAAAAGGTTGACTTTGCGGTAAATTATCAGATAACTTGTAACGAAATTAAAGGTGTTTATAAATCTAAGCTGCCTTCTTTCTCTAAATTAACCATCGTAGATAAAGTTAATGGTGGTAAATCAGATGCCTTAAACGCTGGTATTAATGTTTCGGGGAAAGACCTGCTACTGTGCATAGATGTAGATTGTATTGTACAAGAAGATGCAATTTTGAAGCTTGCAAAGCCTTACCTAGAAGAAAAGTATCAAGTAATCGCAACTGGTGGGGTGGTGCGTATAGCCAATTCTTGTAAGGTAGAAGACGGCAAGCTGGTAGAAGTAAATATGCCTCGTAATTTATGGCCTCGTTTTCAGGTTTTAGAGTATATTAGGGCCTTTTTAATGGGCCGTATGGCATGGAGCCGGCTTAACGGCTTACTGATTATTTCTGGTGCAATGGGCTTGTTTGATAAGAACATTGTAATTAAAGTTGGAGGCTACGACCATACCACCGTTGGCGAAGATATGGAACTGGTGGTAAGGATGAGAAGGTACATGTACGAGCAGGATAGGCGGTTTAAGGTAGTTTACATTCCAGACCCCTTGTGCTGGACCGAAGCCCCTGCAGATTTGCAGATTTTAGGTAGGCAGCGCAACAGATGGACTAGAGGTACTATAGAAACCCTATGGACACATAAAGACCTCTTTTTTAACCCTAGATATGGTATTTTGGGAATGTTAAGCTACCCTTATTGGCTCTTATTTGAGTGGTTGGCGCCCATTGTAGAGGCTTTTGGCGTGTGTGTTTTTATTTTGCTGGCACTCATGGGGAATATCAATTGGGAATTTTCGTTGATATTACTTTCCATGGTCTATTGTTTTTCTGTAATGCTAAGCACGGTGGCCATTTTTTTCGAAGAAATGTCATACCAGCAATATACCAAAGGTAAGGATTTAGCAAAACTTTTATTAGCAGCCTTTTTAGAGCCAATTTTATATCATCCGCTTACGGTAATTTGGGCAATCCAGGGCAATGTTCATAAATTTAGAGGTAAAAACAATTGGGGCACAATGACACGCAAAGGATTTAAAAATGCAGAAGCCTTAAACAGCACAGCAAATACAACAACTTAATGGAAAATACTTTATTTGAAGCACCAGAATATCCCATTTTAGCTAAGTTTAAAACCTGCGTAATTTTGTTCGTAAAGCAGGCCATTATATTGTTATTAATGTTGCTGCTTATCCGAATTGCAGAAATAGGCTTCTATTATTTTTCAAAGCAGGTGCACGGCAATTCAATCTCGTTAATGGCCGATGGTATGTTGTCTAGTTTTATTTATTTCTTAAAATCTTTACCAATTTTGTTTATTCCTTATGTTGTAATTTTTTTTTCAAATATGAGAGGCTTAGCGCTTAAAATTATGAACTATATTTTATTTGCGCTTTACCTTTTGGTGGAGTTGCTACTGGCTAAGTATTTTTTCGAAACTAAAATGTTACTAGGCGAAACCCTACCTTTAGGTCAACATATTGAGCTAACAAAATGGTTTTCGCCAAATTACTATTGGTTTGGAGGTGTAATTTTGGTTTTGGTGTTGCTTTGGTTTTTACTTGAAACAGCACGTAAGCTTGTTTTTATAGAAACAATATCGGCATTTGTAATAGTTACGGTTGGGTTATTGATGCTGTTTTTTGGTGTTTCTTCACTTCCAGAAGAGGAGAAAAGTGTTTTATTTCGAGTTAAAGTTTCTAAATCTGCCTATCTACTAGAAAAAACGTGTGCCTTTTATTTTGAGGAAGAGCCCGAGGTGGATATTTACAAAGAAAACTATATTGATTAATTGTATTTTGATGCCCATTTGAGGTTTTTCTTACGCACCAAATTAACCTGAGTTTTGTATGTTTTTGATTGTTTATTAAGTAGTTGAAGGCGTATGTTGAAAATAAGTTTTAAAAAAATACCTACAAGCCGGGCCATGCCGGTAGCAATGAGGAAAACTACGCAGTTAAATAAATCCGATAGTTATCGTATTTTCATTTTAAGGTCAGCTAGACTAGGTTAAGCCCAAAACTCCCGTTAATTCGACTTTAAATCTTCTCGGTACCTTTCTAAGATGGTTTCAATCATAGGTTTATAAAATTCCCAGAAAAAACTGATTCTCTCGGCAGCAACATCGTCATTGTAGAAAAGCTTTCTAAAATAACTGATGCCTTTAAAGTAAGAACCTCCCTGTGAAATGGGATTGTCGGCATAATCTCCACAAAAATAGAAAAACTTATAATCCTTTTCGTAGTGAGCAATAATTGCAGGAAATTGAGGTGGAATGTGATTTTTCGCTAGTATTTCTAGCCCTTCTTTGTTGGTCTTTATGTCGTAAAACGATACTATTTTATTGGCCCTAGAAGTTTGCACCACATCAAACCAAAATGGATACTTGATACGTTTAGGGATACGGTAGGTTTGGCGCTCTTTTTTGGCGGTTACAATTAACGGAATTTCAGAAACCAAATGCGTTACGTACTCTAGTATCACAATCTTATCTTCTTTACTCACAAATGCAATCCCCGATTTTTTAAATGGCCATTGGTTATTGTTTTGTGATTTATAATTATCAATTAGCCATCTGGGTATTTCTCTGTTTTGTGTGGTGTCAAAAGAGTCGAAGTATTTGCCAACCCAGCCTGTCCACTTTATCTTAAAAGTTTGCTCAAAATCTTTCGCTACATTTTCGGGAGTAGGGGTTGCAAAGGTGTTAAATTCGGTGATAACAAGTTTCTTCTTCTCCTTCATTTTTTTGAGGAAAAGCATATCTTGGGCAGATAGGCCACCATACAACAGCCTCTGCCTTTCTATAATGTTTTTTTCCAAGTACCATTCCTTCGAGTATACGCCGTACGTATCGGTAAAGTAGGCCATTTCTGCGTCTTTACTCAACTTTTCTATGCCTTTTTCAGAAAACCTTTCTAACCCTTTTAAATCAAATTTTCTGTTTTTATTGGGAAAAAAACCAAAATAGTCTTTCTTTAGTTGATATAAATCTGTAGAGGTTTTACTGTACTTGTTATTTCTTAAAATCCAATTTAGCGAAGCATGTTCTTGTCCGCTGGTAAACAATACCGTTTTATCTACAATGGCAATGGTTAACTTTTTTTTAGGCCAAATTAGCCAAGTAAGAAACATCCAAATGGGTGCGCCAATTAAGAGATAAAACAACAATTTGCTAATAGGTATCTTCTTCATCACTTAAAAGCGTTTGTTTAGCGTAACATTTATACCTATTTGGTTGCCCCAAATATTTGGAGCAAATTCTTCATAATACCAAATCGCATTTGCGGCTAAAGATGTGTTGGTAAAGATATCTCTTGCATAACTTAAACCCAATTTGTACGATTTGTAATTTAATGCTTGGTTAATGTTGCGAACGCGGTCATCAGGAGAAATTCCCGTCCCAATTTGAACTCCCGCAAAATTAAACCGATCGAAAAAATAGTATCTAGCGCTTAATATAACCGCATTTGCAGGGATTTTAGTGCTTATCGAAATATAAGATTGTAAGTTGAAGTACCAATTTTTAACATATTTACCAAGACCTATTACCGCCAAACTAACCTGTAGCGAATCAAAGTTTAAGTACCTAAAACCTGTTTCGGCATCAAAATTTTTAGGGAAAACGTAATATAAAGATGCACCTGTTCTAAATTTAGGAAATATAGCAGCGTTAGAAAATGCCATACCCACATACGCGTTTATTTTTTTTGAAATAATTGGATAGGCGTCAATTTCTCCCTGTAAGCCATTTTTATTAAATCGATTGCTATAGATTAACCGCCCGGTAACAGGCCCAAAACTGGTTTTTCTGGTATAATCTAAGGTGGTATAATGCCACGGGTCATCAAAACGTTTGTCGAAATAAACATACTCGTAGCCTAAACTAATGATATTGGTAGTGTATTCTTTTCTTAAAAGATCGTAATAGTTTTTTACCGAATCTTGTTGTGGGTGATCTTTGAGATAGTTTTTCAACAATGCCAATGCTTGCCTTTGCTGGTTTAAGGCGCTTAGTGCTTTTGCTTTTTTTATGAATAATTCTGTAGAGTTAGGCGTGTAAAGCAGGCCTTGGTTGGCATGATCTAAAGCTCTGCCGAAGTTTTGGTTCCAAAACTCCACATCAAAAATAGCCGAATATGCTTCTTCAATTTGCTTACCCCTAGCAATTACTTGGTTAAGTTGTAACCTAGCGCTATCTAAATCTCCATTCCAAGTATAAACTCTGCCCAATAATAGACGTACATCTGCGTAATTTTGATCTTTTTCTAGTGCAAGCTTTAATAGTTTAATGGTTTTAGGATAGCTGTCTTTATCTTTAGGTAGCTCTCTGGCTTTATTATAAAGCTCATCGGCTGTTAAATTGCTGATGTCTTGCGCAAAAATAGAGCTGGTAAATAGTAGTAGTAAATAAAAATTGAATGAGATCAATCTAATCATTTTCATAAGTTAGGTTAGTCAAATTGCATACCAGCAAATACAGTTGCAATATTTATCTTTAAATAGCGGTAATTTTAGCGAATAGTTACATTCTCTAAAGCTCTACTGCGAAAATAGAAACTTAATTAAAAGAAGCTGGGTAAATTGCAGGAAAAAAATCTACAGTTTGTGTTTGCAGGTTTCAAAATTTTATATTTTTATATGCTTATATTTAGTTGTTTTAGCATTTACCGATGAAGTTTTTATTGCATTTAAAATTAGAAGAAAAGTTAAAGTCTCTTAGTACATACGCTGATGATTTTCCGATTCCGATAATTGTGCACCATGTGCCAGATTTTAGCGTGGTTTACATGAATAAAATTGGTTTAGATATTTTAGGAGTAAACTTGTCGGAGTTGCAAACGATAGATCCAAAGGAATATGTGGCACGCTATTTTAATACTGAAGATGACGCCGAAACTTCTCCGAAAATTCACAATAGGGTAACCGAAAGCACTTCGCAACCTTCTTCCTATTTTCAGCAAGTAAAATCTAAAACTGGCGAATGGCGTTTATACGCCAGTAATACTTCGGTTTTTTTAAAGGATGAAGAGGGGACACCCACGCATGTAATTACTACCGCTAGTCCGTTAGATCCAGAGCACCACATTACCATTAAAATAAACCGATTAATGGATGACATACGGTTTTTACGCAATAATGCGATGGTTTTTGCTAAATTATCTGCCCGAGAAATAGAAATTTTAAAACTTATGGCTTTAGGTTTAAGCTCTATTGAAATTGCCGAGCAACTTTTTATTGCCCTATCAACAGTAGATACCCATAGGCGAAATATTAGGCAAAAACTAGCGCTTAAAAACAATTATGATGCGGTAAAATTTGCCCAAGCCTTTAATTTGGTTTAGTTTTTAATTAAGTTTTCATAAAGTATACCTAGCGTTTCTCTGGTAACTGCTCTAAATCCTTTTTCCATTTTACCATTTGCACCATTGGTAATCATTACAAAGCCAAATTTCTCTTTTGGGTCAAAAAACATGGCGCTGTATAGCCCATAAGCCGAGCCAGTATGGCCAGTTAGTGCCACGCCATCAATTACCTTGGTGGTGTTTAATAGGGCCAAACCATAGCCTTCTTCATCACTTAGTGCCGTTTGCATTTGTTTAGCGCTTTTTTTATTGATGATTTTGGTGTTGCCTAGTTTACCATAGTTCATGTGCATCATCATGTATTTGGCTAAATCTGCAGCCGATATTTTCATTCCGCCCGTTGGCGATAACACCGGTGTACTGTGCCCCAGTTGATAATTGCTTAGCTCTTGACGACGTGGGGCATAAGCGGCTTCAGCTAATTTGAAGCTTTTATTTTCGTATTCATATAGTGGAACAAAACGCTGGCTATCTAAAGAATCAACACAGTAACCTCCGTAAAGGTTTAATGGTGAAAGAATGTGTTGTTTAACATAACTGTCATAACGTTTGCCAGTAATGCGTTCTATTACTGCACCAACCATATTAAAGTTAAGGTTGCAATACAAATAGCTGGTACCAGGCGCTTTGTCGGTATAACACTTAGCCCAGTTTTCATTTTTAGCAGGATTAATCACATCTAAATTAAAGTAACCTTGGCTATCGTTAATGCTTGATGTGTGTGAGAGCACCATTCTTAGCGTAATAACCGTTTCGGGATATTTTGGGTTTCTAATTTTAAAACCTACCAATTTGCCAAAATCATCATCTAGTGATAGTTTTTTTGCTTCGGCCAATTGCATTATGGAGGTTGCTGCAAAAGATTTGGATATAGAAGCAATTCTAAAAATATCGGTATTTGTTAAGGTCGTATTGTTTTCAATGCTTTTCTGCCCAAAAGAATGCTGGTAAATTAACTGATTGTCTTTTACTACTGCTACTGCCAGTCCCACCACTTCCATCTTTTTCATCAAGTCGGTAATTTGGGCTTCTGTTTTTTCAAATTGAGCAAAACAGTTAATAAAAATAGATAGGAAAATTAATGTAAACGTTAGCTTTTTCATTAAATAATACGTTTGGGTTGAGTAAAAAATGTGGTTAAGCTAAGATACTATTATTTAGTTTAAGAAGCATCTCGAAAAATACGGCGGTTGTTAACGATGATTATAGGATATGGCCAGTTCGTTTTTTTCAAATGTTTGGCGTTTCTCCTGTAACTTATTGTTTACAACGGTAAATTTGGGAACGATTGCACAGTTATTTTCTGTTGTTTAGTTTCTTTAGTGCCTTAAACTCTGTAGACTTGTTATAGAAACGAGTTACAAGTTATGAGTTTTTGGTTACGAGATTAGTGTTTAAAATGCTCATCGCCGGTAGCTACAAACCAGTAACGCCCAAACCATTTATAAATACACACATGAACATGAAGAAAATTATTGCTTCAATACTAGCGCTTGCTGTTGCTTTACCAATGATTTCTAAGGCGCAAAAAGAGACGAAAAAAGCATATTCTTTTAGCAACCTGCCGGTAGTAGCCCAAACATCTTTCAAAAAAGATACTTTTAACATTATAAACTATGGCGCTAAAAGCGATGGCGTAACTTTAATTACCAAAAGTATTAACGATGCCATTGTAGCCTGCAATAAAAAAGGTGGCGGTGTGGTATTGGTGCCAAAGGGCTTATGGGTTACCGGCCCCGTGGAGTTAAAAAGTAACGTGAACTTGCATTTGCAGGCTAATGCCATTTTACAGTTTACAAGAGATTTTAATCAGTACCCTTTGGTACAAAGTAACTGGGAAGGTTTGCCGCAAATGCGTAACCAATCGCCTTTATGGGCTGTAAACCAAACCAACATTGCGGTTACCGGCTTAGGTATTGTAGATGGTGGTGGCGATGCTTGGCGAATGGTGAAAAAGAGCAAGTTAACCGAAAGCCAGTGGAAAAACCTAGTAGCTTCTGGCGGTGTATTAAGTGACGATCAAAAAACTTGGTATCCTTCGGCAGCAAGCTTAGCGGGTTCTAAAATTAAGGGCAATCCTGGTGAGGTAAGGGCAGATAAAACTGCGGATTATTATCAGGGCATTAAAGATTTCTTCCGTCCTAATTTGCTGGTTTTTACTTCGTGTAAGAAGGTATTGTTAGAAGGAGTTACTTTTCAAAATTCGGCAGCTTGGAATATTCATCCACTGATGTGCGAAGATGTAACCATTAGAAATGTTTATGCCAAAAACCCTTGGTATGCTCAAAATGGCGATGGCCTAGATATCGAATCTTGTAAAAATGTTTTGGTAGAAAACAGCACTTTCGATGTAGGTGACGATGGTATTTGCATCAAATCTGGTCGTGATGCTTGGGGCCGTAAACGTGCTATGCCAACAGAAAATGTGATTATCCGCAACAGCACGGTTTACCATGCCCACGGTGGCTTTGTAATCGGTAGCGAAATGAGTGGGGGTGCTAAAAATATCTTCGTTTCTGATTGTACTTTTATTGGTACCGATATCGGTTTGCGCTTTAAAACTACTAGAGGTAGGGGCGGTGTGGTAGAGAACATCCATATCAAAGATATCAGTATGATGGATATCCCTGGTGAGGCCATTTTGTTTGATATGTATTATGCTGCGGTAGATCCAATTGCATTGGTTGGAGATAAAAGAGATGCGCCTAAGGTAGTGTTGTTGCCAGTTACCGAAGAAACGCCGGTTTTCAAAGATTTCTTTATCGATAACGTAGTGTGCGATGGGGCGGAAAAAGCAATTTTTGTTCGTGGTTTGCCAGAAATGAGCATTGCAAATATCAATTTAACCAACATCAACATTAAATCTAAAAAAGGAATTGATATTCAGGAAGGTAAAAACATTAACCTCACTAACGTGAAGTTAACCATCGAACACGGCAATCCGTTAATCAATATCCAAAATGGCAATCAGGTGAACTTGAAAAATATCACTTATAATAGTGCAGATTTGTTGTTCAAAATTAGTGGCGATAGAAACAGTAATATCAAAACTTGGGGCTTAGATGTTTCTAAAGCACAAAAGCAAGCTGAGTTTTTAGCCGGAGCACAAGAAAAATCATTACAAATCAATAAATAGCAGATGAACAAGATTTTTAAATATAGTGTTGTAGCCGTTTCCTCATCGGTTTTGTGCTTCAATGCAGCGGCGCAAAGCCAAACGTTAACGCCATTGTCAAAACAAATGGCAGCAACGGTGATGGAGATTTGGAAAGATTCATTAAACCTAGATCCGGCTAAGCCGAAGCGTGTAAAATGGGCTTACGACCAAGGTGTGATTTTAGAAGGAATTGATGGTTTGTGGAGACGTACTGGTGATGGCGAATATTTCAAGTACATGCAAAAAAGTATGGATTTCTTTGTAACCAAAGAAGGGGATATCCAACGTTATAAACAAAGCGATTACAATATCGACAACGTAAAGAACGGGCGTTCGTTATTGACTTTGTACAAGGTAACAGGTAACAAGAAATATTTTAAAGCGGCCACCTTGTTGTGGGATCAGTTAAAAGAACACCCTCGTACCAAAGAAGGTGGATTTTGGCATAAGAAGATTTATCCTTGGCAAATGTGGCTAGATGGTTTGTACATGGGCCAGCCGTTTTACGCAGAATATGCAGCTTTAATTCAGGATGAAAAAGCTTTTGATGATATTGCCAACCAGTTTGTGTGGATGGAGAAAAACTCCAGAGATGCCAAAACAGGTTTGTTGTACCACGGTTGGGACGAGTCTAAGGCGGAAGCTTGGGCAGATAAAACCACTGGTAAATCGCCAAATTTTTGGGGTAGGGCCATGGGTTGGTATGGTATGGCCATGGTAGATGTATTGGAGAACTTCCCAGAAAAACATCCTCGAAAGAAAGAAATTGTGGCTATTTTAAATCGCTTTGCAGCCGCCATACAAAAAGTACAAGATCAAAAAACAGGTTTATGGTACGATGTATTGGATAAACCGACTGGAAAAGGGAATTACCTAGAGGCTTCGGCATCGAGTATGTTTGTGTATACTTTGGCCAAAGCTGTTAGAAATGGCTGGTTGCCAAATTCGTATTTCGCAGTAGCAGATAAAGCGTACAAGGGCATGCAAAAGGAATTTGTACAGCAAGATGCTCCGGGTAAAATTAGCTTAAAAGGTACAGTTGCGGTATCTGGTTTGGGCGGTAAACCTTACCGTGATGGCAGTTACGAATATTACATTAGCGAACGAGTAATTACTAACGACCCCAAAGGTGTAGGCGCATTTTTGCTGGCTTTAAACGAAATGGAAATGGCAGCGATGCCAAAGCCTGGTAAAGGTAAAGCAGTGGTGTTAGATTCTTACTTTAACAACGAAGTTAAAAAAGACCAAAGCAATAACGATTTATCTTGGCACTACAAATGGGAAGAGCGGAGCAATGGTGGTTTCTCTTTTTGGGCAGATCAGTTCCGAAATTCGGGATTTAAAACCAGTACTTTATATCAGGCACCTACTGCGGCAAACTTAAAAAATGCCTCAGTTTATATCATTGTAGATCCCGATTTTGAGAAGGAAAATCCTAATCCAAAGTTTGTTTCTGCCACAGATGTGAAGCAAATAGCTGCTTGGGTTAAAGCTGGAGGTGTGTTGGTATTAATGGCTAATGATGCGCCAAACGCAGAGCTAAGCAATTTTAATAAGTTAGCCAATGTTTTTGGTGTGCATTTTAAAGGAGATAGTAAAGGAACGGTTCCGGTTGCTGCCAATTTTGAAACGGCAAAAGTAGTAGTGGCTGCTGGTAACCAAATTTTTAAACCAAAGGATTTGTTTATTAAAGAATACAGCAGCTTGAAGTTGTCTGGAGCGGCAAAATCTATCTTAAAAGATAAAGATGGTGATGATGTGATGTCGGTAACCAAGTTTGGAAAAGGAACAGTATTTGTAATTGGCGATCCTTGGTTGTACAACGAGTATGTGGATGGCAGGAAACTTCCGGCTGGTTATCAAAACTACGAAGCAGGGCAAGAACTAGTGAACTGGTTGGCAAAACAAGCCTTAGTTAAGAAATAAAATCCTATTGTCGTCATTGCGAGGTACGAAGCAATCTTACTAATTGGTTAAGATGTAATCGCTTTAAGATTGCTTCGTACCTCGCAATGACGGTTTAAATGTCGAGGCAAAATAAAAACTAAAATGAAAAATTTTATTATTGTATTTATTGCTTGCATTACGCTGAGCAGTTGTGCTACCGCTCAAAAGGTTGCTAAATCTGAGGCTAAAACCGATAGTATTGCCGAAAAGATGCTGGTGTATCAGTTGAGTAATGGCGCTTGGCCTAAGCAATTGCATGATAAAAGCGTGGTAAAATACGAGCTTCCGCTAACAGACGAGTTGCGTGAAAAAATAAGGGCAACATCGTATATGCACGCTACTATTGACAATGCAGCAACTTCTAGAGAGATTAATGCGTTGGTTTTGGCGTACAAAAGCACAGGCAATCTGTCGTATCTTAAAGCAGCAGAAAAAGGAATTGATTACTTGCTAAAAGCACAATATCCTAATGGTGGTTGGCCGCAGTATTATCCGGATAAAAGCAGTTACCGAGCAGAGATTACCTATAATGATAATGCAATGATTAACGCACTGACCATTATGTTAAACATAGTTTATCAAAAAAATGGTTTTGAGGTGGTAGATGCTAAATACATTTCAAAGGCCGAAGATGCGGTAAAACGTGGCGTAGATTGTATCTTAAAAACACAAGTAGTTCAACATGGTAGGCCGACTATTTGGGCAGCACAATACGATCAAAATACGCTTGTGCCAGCTAAGGCAAGGGCTTTTGAGCCAGCTTCGTTAAGTACGGGCGAATCGGTTGGCGTAGTGAGGTTTTTAATGAAGCTTAAAAATCCATCAGAGGAGGTTAAAACCGCCATTGCTAATGCTGTAGCTTGGTTTGAAGGAACAAAAATTATAGGATTGAAATATGATAAAATAGGTGAGAAGGATAAGGGATTAGTTGCCGCTCCAGATGCTATAAGCTGGGCTCGTTTCTACGATCTACAAACCAATAAACCAATATTTGGTGATAGGGATAATTCTATAAAAGATAGGATAGAAGATGTGAGCCAAGAACGGAGGTACGGTTATGCATGGTATGGTACTTTTGCTCAAAATCTGTTGGCTAAAGAGTATCCTAAATGGCTAAAGGCGCACGAGAAATGAAATATGATAAGTGAGCGCAAACTGGTAAAATAGAACGGATGTTCGAAACCTGTTTGATGTGAAATGGTAAATAAAGCCATATCGCAGAAAGTATCGCTTAAACTTATATCAGTCACTAAATAAATTTAAATCAGGTGCTTAGATGGTGTTGTTAAAATAAACTCGTCTTTTTCTTAAAAAAAGTTTGAATGATAATTTGAAATTTCTATATTTGCACCTCCTTAAAACAAAGGAAGATTCCGTAGCTCAGCTGGTAGAGCATTACACTTTTAATGTAGTGGTCCTGGGTTCGAATCCCAGCGGGATCACAAAAGGCGCAAGAAATTGCGCCTTTTCTGTTAAAAAGATATTTTAAAGTACAATTCGAAAAAATAATAGGTCATGAGCTGGGGTGAAACTCAAAGCCCTATTCATTTATCGATCGCAATTCTCTTGTATTGATGTAATAATTCCGATCCACCGTCAGATTTTTTGCAGCGACACCTATCATCTTTACCGGCTGCCAAGCAGTTGTCGGATATACCCTATTGAAGTTTTTACCATCAGCAGCAATGTTAAGGGGCATATCAAAGTTATTGATACAATTGTTCCATCTAACATAAAGCTTTCCTTCTAGGAAACAGTACTCCAATTCGGGTACCTGAACGGTCTTGAGATACTGCTCAAACATCTTCGAAAAATTCCTTTTGGTCAACTTATTCAGATACGCCAGCACTTGGGCGGTGGTTATCGTCCGGTGGGCAAACTGCTCATTCAGCCCATGAAGCCAGTCTCGAAAAATAGCGTTCCCAGTCAGCTGCCTAACCATGTGGAGCAAAGCCGCCCCCTTATAGTACCTGTCCTGGGTGCTAGTGCCCAACACCGGCAGGTTATTCTTTATCCGCTTCCAGGTGCCTAAAGTATATTCGTTACCTGCTGCAGTGCCAAAGACCTTATCAGTATAAAGGGTCTCCAAATATTTGGCAAAACCCTCATGCAGCCAAGTATCCCCATTGGAACTCGAGGTAATACTGTTGCCGAACCACTCGTGCGCACTTTCATGCACCAGTATGAAATCCCATTTTAGTCCCCAGCCTGTCCCAGAAATCAAATCCTTACCACGATAACCATTCTGGAAACCATTCCCGTAGGCAATCGCTCCCTGGTGCTCCATTCCATGCATCGGCGCTTCCACCAACTTGTAGCCATCTCCATAAAAAGGATAGGCCCCCATCCAATACTCAAAGGTACGCAGCATAGTATCTGCCTGCGCAAGGTGCTGTTTGCCTTTCGAAAGGTTATAGTCCAACACCCAGTACGTACAGTCCAATCTGCCCTTTAGTCCATAGTGGGGTTTTTCCCAGCTCACATATTTTCCGATATAGGGAATGATGTTATAGTTATTGATCGGACTAGACACCCTCCAGTGGAAGGTAGCCGTTCCATCTTTATTGTCCTTTCTTTCCTTTAGCCGCCCGCCCGCAACTGCAGTCAACGTATCGGGTACGGTTAAATAAAAGTCGATCCCCCTGTCCGGCTTATCATAAAGCAGTTCCTTGCAGGGAAGCCAGATACTCGCCCCTTTGCCCTGGCAGGCTACGCTCATCCAAGGTCTGCCCCGATCATCCTTCGCCCAGATCCAGCCGTTTTCAAATGGCGCATTTAAAGACACTGGAGGCTGTCCATCAAATTCCAGCAAAATCGTCCTGCGCTCTCCCTTTTTAACAAGCTTAGGAAAACTCACTAAATAGGCATCACCCCGCCGCTCAAAAGCAAGTGGCCTCCCTTTCCATTTGACCGCAGAAATGCGCATCGGTGCCTTAAGGTCTATCTGCATCACAATGCCATCTTTCAGCGCCGCAAAGCTCAGTTCATTTGATCCAGAAATCGACTTATTCGCATAGTTGGGCTTTAACCTAATGTTATAGTGTACCAAGTTCCACCAACTACGTTCTGGCGATATGCCAATAGGAATCTGTTCACTTGTACCTCCTACGTCAGAAAGAGACATGGCTGCAAACTGCTTGGCTTTGGCATCCAAAAGCGTTATAGAACTTGTGTCGACTGGCGCTCCGCTTACTTTCGACCAAGTAAAGCAAAGACATGTACAAAGCAGCAAAAGTTCAGTGTATAGGGTTTTATTCATTTTATCGTCGTTAATTTAAGTAAAAAAGTCGAAGTGCCAAGCCTGAAAGACCAAGTATCACACCTAACCCCTAAAAGTAGTTAGTGTAAAAAGGGAAATAAAAAGTCTAACAAGTACTAGTCAAACTTTTCAATTTTATTTGCAAAAGAAATGAATTGACTATTGCGTTTATTAGCTTAAAAACCGTATTTAAGCTATAGCAACTGCAACTAAAAGATACAAGTAGAAAGGTGAGCGATTCGGTAAATTAGTAATCGAAACCTTTACAGATAGTCATAAAACGTAGGAATTAGAACAAGGTTCGAATCCCAGCGTCATCACCGAAGGCGCAAAAAAATGCGCCTTTTCTGTTAAAAAGATATTTTAAAGTACAATTCGAAAAAATAATAGGTCATGAGCTGGGGTGAAACTCAAAGCCCTATTCATTTATCGATCGCAATTCTCTTGTATTGATGTAATAATTCCGATCCACCGTCAGATTTTTTGCAGCGACGTCTATCGTCTTTACCGGCTGCCAAGCAGTAGTCGGATAAATAAAGTAAAACTTTGATTTTGCTCTAAAACCAAAAGGTGTCTAAATTCTTAACTTAATACATTAAGAACCAGACACCTTTACAGTGAAAGATAATTTATTTTAAGGTCTTACAATCCCAACAATTCATAAGGAATACGTACACCTTTTACGCGATAATAGTAAGGGTCGTAATTGCCATCACTTTCTTTTATGGCACCATCTCCGGTATTTACACAAGCGCCAAAATTCATGCTGTAAGTTAATAGCAATTCATTTTTCCCATTATTGGCATGGGCATGTATCAACGGAGTATATACTCTTGCATTTGAGCCCTTGTAGAATTCCGTAAAGCTGTATACCAGTTTTCGAGGAGTAAATGGCCCAGTAGGACTAGTAGAAGTAGAGACATACATGTTAAGTGATGGAATGTCGCAGTAAAAACCTTGATCCATGGTTAAGTAAATGTATTTGCCATTTAGGTAACTTACAAAATTTGTACCTAAGCCTTTTGCTATATGCGCTGTAGATGCGATTGACGCCGTGGCCACCCATGCACTTCCGTTCCAGAAAGTCCAGTTTTGGGTATTGTTTTGAGGGAAACGTGCTACGTGTAGAAACGATTCGAAGCCAAAACTGTTTGGATCTGTACGGCTACCATATACATATACATAGCCATCATTTGCTTTAACCATACCAGAGGCAAAACCCACAAGTTTTTCTGAGGCGGTAAGCCCTGCTGGTGCTGTGCGTTCTGTTTTCCAATGTGTTGCTGTTATCGGAGTTAATTTAAACAGAGATTGATGGTCGTCGTCAGTTCCTAAACCTTGCCCTTCTCTATTATGGATATAAACATCATCTCCGATTTGAACGCCTGCTCCTGGCCAGCTCCAGGTTTTACCAGGATATTTTGGTATTAAATTTCCAACATTTCCGTTTGCCCTGCCATCAGCGGTCATCATTGGTGCGCTTGGGCTCCAGTTGGTAGCTGTAGGCTGAATAATGATGGAGTTGGTGTAAGATATAAATTGGTTACCGTAAAGATTTCCATTTGGCGCAAGCGAGCTTTGGTACCAAGCATCCTGCGTTACCCAAAGTACTCTTCCATCGGCTAAAGGGATACTGTTGCCTTGGTCAAACGCCACCGAACCGGTAGTTCGGGCGAAAAAGTTAGTTACATCGCCATCGCGGTAACTATCATTAGGTAATTTTGTTATTTCCCACTTTTGCTTGTCGGCATTTGCTTTTGCTTCTTGGGTAATTTGAATACCATTGCCCGTACCGCTCAGGGTTAAATACAAACCGTTGGCTTTGTTAGAAATCTCATACTTGCCTTCTTGGGTAGATTCTTCAATTTTCCAGAGTTGCGTATCATTAGTTGTTTTCAATTCTAATTTTTGTCTTACTGGTTCTCCCGCGGCGTACGCATTTAAAAATAATCCGCTAAATAAGTTTCTAATCTGGTAATACTTAGTGTCGTTTACGGTAGAATTGTAGATGATATGCCATTCTTGCCATCTTTTTAGGTTTTCGCCTGTGGCAATTTCTGCATCACCTACGTTCATGGTGGCATTGTCTAAATACTTTTCGTTGAAATTTGCATTACCCTGCACTTGTATCACTCGGGTATTTATAGCGCTAGCAATGCTGTAAGTGCCATAATCGCTAATACTAGAGTCGAAAACTCTAAACTCTATTTCCCATTTTCTGCTCTGGCCAGAGGCCGATGTAATGGTATAAGTTACCGTTTTGTTAACAGATACGTCGATGGTTGTTCCCGAGGCAGGTTGTATGGTTGCATCATCAGAAATCTTGATGATAGGTTTGATGGCTTTTAAATCCGCGTCGGGTCTAAGCCTAACCAATACTTTATAATTATCGTTTTCTGCATAAATGCTAGCGCTTCCGTATTGCCCGGTTTCTAGCTTAAATTCTTTAATCATTCGCCCAGGGCTAGGAGGTTGCTTGTGATCTTTTTTGCAAGAAATAATCAGTACCAGGCCTAATAGATAGAGTAGTTTTCTAATCATGAAAGTGTTCATCAATTTGAATATTTGGTTTTCTAATTTAATAGTTGAATTTAAAGGTAGAATTAAAAAATCGATTTAGCAAGAAAAAATATTAGGTTATTGCTAAGCTTAAAGCTTATAGTTTTTGAATTGTATTGTTCGTTTTTAGCTATTTAAGCCAAATTTGCGGGAAATGGAACCATTTTTATCAGCGTTTTTACAATGATAATTTCGATAAATATTTTTAATTTTTGCTAAATCGTTTTATATTGCGAAAATTAAGACCGAAATAAACCTTATTTGAATAGAATGTGGACTAAGAAGATCATGTGGCTTTTAGTTGGCGGGGCAATCGTCAGTCAGCAAAATGCATTAGCGCAGCAAAATTATGCGCAAAAAGTAAATACGCGTATTGGTATACAAGGAAAAGGGGCAAATGCAAATGAGGCCTATCTGGAGGCTGGGTATACCTTTCCTGGTGCCATGCTTCCTTTTGGGATGGTGCAATTTACGCCTACTTTTTTTCATCCCAATAAAGGCTTTGTGATTAACCAAATGAGCGGTGCCGGTTGCGAGCACATGGGTAACCTGCCTTTATTGCCATTGGCAGGAGAGGTTACGGTATCTCCAAAAGATATGCTGGGTTTTAAACCTGAATTTAAGGTTAAAAATGCCTATGCGGGTTTTTACGAAGCTGTTGATAAAGATGCTATCAATAGTTCACTTGCTGTAACCATGCGTACGGGTACTGGTCAATTCAATTTTCCAACAAACCTTAGTAAAGGGAGTATTATTATTGGTACAGGTTTAAATGCCACTACCATGAAAGAAGCTAATGTGAAAATTACGAGCAATAGCAGTTTTGAAGGGTTTGCAGATGGTGGTTCTTTTTGCGGTACGGCAGTAAGTTATCGTATTTATTTTGTAGCTCAGTTTAATACCGAAGCAACTTCTGTTGGTACTTGGGAGGGAGATAAAGTAAAAAAAGGTAACAAGCTTGAAAATAAACCAGGTACTGGCGTTTACTTTACTTTTGATACCAAAGGTGGTAAAAGCATCAAATACAAAGTAGGTATTTCTTACGTATCATTGGCTAATGCAAAGCAAAACCTAAAAGCAGAAAACCCTAATTGGGACTTCGAAAAGATAAAAAACAATGCCGTAGCTGCTTGGAATAAACAATTGAGTAAAATAGAAGTAAGCGGTGGTAGCGCCGACCATACCACGCAGTTTTATTCGCACTTGTACAGAACCATGGCCCATCCAAATGTTTTTAACGATGTAAATGGCGATTACGTAGGTGGTGATGATAAGGTGCACAATGCCAAAGGTTTTAACTATTACACGGCATACAGTAACTGGGATACCTACCGTACCCAAACACAGCTCATAAGTATGTTGGCACCTAAAGAAACCTCAGATATGATGAAATCGATGTTGCTTTTTGCAGAGCAGAGTGGGGGTAGTTTTCCGCGTTGGGTATTAAATAGTACCGAAACAGGCATTATGCAGGGCGATCCAACAGCCGCTATGGTATCGGTAGCTTATTCTTTTGGCGCTACAGATTTCGATACCAAAAAGGCTTTGCAGATTATGAAGAAAGGAGCCGAAGACCCAACAGCCAAATCTCAAGACCAACTAACCCGACCGTTTTTAAAACAGTATTTAGAAAAAGGGTATATGAACGCCTCGATGATGTTAGAATACACTACGGCCGATTTTGCCATTGCTACGTTTGCCAAAAAAGCACTGGGCGATCATCAAACTTATGCGGAGTATTTAAAACGTGCCCAAAATTGGAAGAACCTTTATCGCCCCGAAACCAAATGGCTAAACTCTAGAAACGAAGATGGTAGTTGGAAAAAGCATGACGAAGATTGGAGGGAAGCAAGTTATAAAAACTATTTCTGGATGATCCCGTACAATCTTAAAGGGTTGATTGATACCATAGGCGGTAAGGAATTTGCCGAAAAACGTTTAGATGAATTTTTTGTAAGATTAGATGCTTCTTACCATCAAGAGTGGTTTGCAGCGGGTAACGAGCCCGATTTTCAGGTGCCCTGGATTTACAACTGGACAAATGCGCCTTATAAAACCCAAGCTTTGGTGAAAAGAATTATCAAAGAGCAATACAGCAATAAAAACAACGGATTGCCCGGTAATGATGATTTAGGGGCAATGGGTGCTTGGTATGTTTTTGCCAATATGGGCTTGTATCCGGTAATTCCGGGTGTAGCTGGTTTTTCAGTAAATAGCCCATCTTTTAGCCATATCAAACTGCATCTTAAAAACGGTACGGTAGAAATTAATGGAGGTAGCGAACAACTGCCTTACATTCAATCGCTACAAATGGATGGAAAACCACTAAATAGCACGTGGATTGATTGGGACCAGCTAAAGAACGGTGCCAAACTAAATTTCAAACTTGCCAATCAACCTAATCAAACTTGGGGTACAACTGTTGCTCCTCCATCTTTCAATTAAAATATAATAACCCCAATGATTAAACCATACCAAAGTAAGCTCGCTTTTGCAGCAATTTCAGCTGTGCTAGCCCTATCCGGATGTTCGCAAAAAACAACTTCAAACACACAATGGTCGTTAACACCATTTGTACGGCCTGCAAATGCTCAACCTATTATTTCTCCGAATGCGAGTTCTAGTTTTTTAGACCCGATGAGTGGCAAGCAGGTCAATTGGGAATCTAACGACACATTTAATCCTGCGGCAGCGGTAAAAGGAGATAGCATTTACGTGATCTACAGGGCCGAAGACAAAAGTGGTGTGGGTATTGGCGAGCGTACTTCTAGATTGGGTTTGGCGGCTAGCGCTGATGGACTGACCATGAAAACCCGCCCAACGCCTGTGGTGTATCCAGCGAACGACAGCCAAAAAGAATTTGAATGGCCAGGGGGTTGCGAAGACCCAAGGGTGGCTCAAACGGAAGATGGTACTTATGTGATGCTTTATACGCAATGGAACAAAAAAGTGCCTCGTTTGGCGGTAGCCACTTCCAAAGATTTGGTGAATTGGCAAAAACATGGTTCTGCTTTTAGAACAGCGCATCAAGGTAAATTCTTTGACACGCCTAGCAAATCTGCTTCTATTGTTACTTCTTTAACAAACGGAAAACAAGTAATAACCAAGGTTAATGGCAAATACCTAATGTATTGGGGCGAAAAATTCATTAATCTTGCTTGGTCTGATGATTTGATCAATTGGACGCCAGAACTGAACGATAAAGGCGCATTATTAGCAATCGTATCTCCAAGAGAAGGCTTTTTTGATAGCCAACTTACCGAGTGTGGCCCACCAGCCGTACTTACCGATAAAGGGATTGTAGTACTTTACAATGGTAAAAATGAGCCTGGTAAAAAAGGCGATGAAAGATACACCGCCAATACCTATGCTGCTGGTCAGGTAATGTTCGATGCTAAAGACCCTAAAAAAGTACTTCAGAGATTAGATCAGCCATTTTTTGTGCCTCAAGAAAGTTTTGAGAAAAGTGGGCAATATCCGGCAGGAACTGTATTTGTTGAAGGTTTAGTTTACTTTAAAGATAAATGGTTCTTATATTACGGTTGCGCCGACTCAAGAGTGGGTGTAGCTATTTACGAACCAAAAAATTAAAAAACGATGCAAAACAGACGCAGTTTCATCAAAAATGTAGGCTTAACCACGATGTCGTTAACGGCCTTGTCTCAATTTGCCGAAGCGTTTTCATTAGGCGAAAAGGAATATTTCGAAATTTCATTGGCACAATGGTCTTTACACAAATCACTTTTTGGAGGTAAACTGAGTAATCTAGATTTTCCCGCAAAGGCGAAGAACGAATATGGGATAGATATTGTGGAATATGTGAGCGTATTTTTTCAGAAAAAAGAAACCGACCAAGCTTATTTAAAGGAGCTTAAACTGCGCTGTAAAGATTTGGGAGTGCGTAACCATCTAATAATGGTGGATGGCGAGGGCGATTTAGGAGATACCAGCGTTAAAGGCAGACAGGAAGCCGTAGAAAAGCATTACAAATGGATAGAAGCTGCAAAATATTTGGGCTGCAGCACCATAAGGGTAAATGCTTCGGGCAGAGGAACCAAACAGGAAGTTGCTGATGCTGCGGTAGATGGGTTGTCTCAATTGAGCAGTTTTGCCAAAGACAGAAAAATCAATGTGATTGTAGAGAACCATGGCGGTTACTCATCTGATGGTAAGTGGTTGGCCGATGTAATGTCTAAAGTGAATATGTCCAATTGTGGTACCTTGCCTGATTTCGGGAACTTTAGAATTTCTGAAAGCGAAGTCTACGATATGTATCAGGGCGTGAGTGATTTACTGCCATTTGCCAAAGGGATCAGTGCCAAGACCTTCAATTTTGATGCGAATGGCGATGAAACTAAAATAGATTACTACCGAATGTTTGATCTGATTAAAAAATCAGGTTGGAAAGGAATTGTGGGTATTGAGTACGAAGGGGATAAATATTCGGAAAGTGAAGGCATTATGCTTACGAAAAAATTATTACAAAAAGTAAGAAAGGCATAACATGAGAAAACTGATTTTATTTTTAATCTGCTTAAGTTCGGCTGCTTTTGCGCAACAAAAATCTGGAAATCCAGTTGTTAAGGGATGGTATGCTGATCCTGAAGGGATTATTTTTGGGCAACAGTATTGGGTATTTCCAACTTATTCTGATAAATATGAGAAACAGGTTTTTATGGATGCCTTCTCATCAAAAGATTTGGTGAATTGGACTAAGCACGAAAAAATAGTAGACACGGCGGCGATAAAATGGGCTAAAATAGCCATGTGGGCTCCATCTATCATTAAAAAAGATAAAAAATATTTTCTGTTTTTTGCGGCTAACGATATTCAAAACGAGCAAACTTTGGGAGGTATTGGAGTGGCAGTAGCCAAAAAACCAGAAGGTCCCTATCGCGACTATCTTGGCAAACCACTGCTTAATAAAATAGTTAACGGCGCACAACCTATCGATCAGTTTGTTTTTAAAGATAAAGATGGTCAACATTACATGATTTACGGTGGCTGGAAACATTGTAACATCACTAAACTTGCTCCTGATTTTAAAAGTCTACAAAATTTTGAAGATGGTAGCACTTTTAAAGAAATTACACCCGAAGGTTATGTAGAGGGTCCTTTTGTGTTTATCCGTAACGGAAAATATTATTTCATGTGGTCCGAAGGTGGTTGGGGTGGCCCTAATTACAAAGTGGCCTATGCCATTTCAGATTCTCTGTTCGGTCCATTTAAGCGTATTGGGACTGTGTTGCAACAAAATCCAGAAATTGCAACAGGGGCGGGTCACCATTCGGTAATGCAAATTCCAAGTACAGATGAATATTACATCGTTTACCACCGCAGGCCGAAAGGGGAAACTGCAGCTAATCACAGAGAAACCTGTATCGAAAAAATGGAGTTTGATGATCAAGGTTATATTAAACCGGTTAAGATTACCACAACGGGTGTAACAAAAAGAATAATCAATTAATGGATTACATCGCTCATAGGTAAGTATTGCCGATTTAGTCAACTATTTACAAAGCCTCAAGTGGCCGAAAAATAAAATAGAGTTTTGATGGAAATACATGGAACTATCTAATTCAATAAAAAACATATCATGAAACCATCATGATTTTTCAAACCACACCAGTGGGATGAATAAATCTGATAGCTTCGTCACCATTGAGAACAAATTATATACAGATGAAAAAATGCCTTTACTTACTTATGTTACTATGGAGTTGCTTAGCTTTTAGCGGTAAGGCGAATAAAGCTGTGTTGGATAGACCTTGGAGCACACTATGGATAGCAGACAAAAATGATAGTGGTGCCGAATATGGCGTGTATTACTTCAGAAAAAACATTGCATTAAAAACTAAGCCAGTCGAGTTTATAGTTCATGTTTCTGCCGATAATAGATATAAGCTTTTCATCAACGGTAAGCTGGTTTCTATGGGGCCAGCCCGTGGCGATACCTATTTTTGGAACTACGAAACCGTAGATATCGGGCCATTTTTAACTGCCGGAGAAAATACAATTGCTGCCCTGGTTTGGAACGAAGCTCAATATCGTCCAGAAGCTCAAATTTCTGTACGTACCGCATTTGTTTTACAAGGGCAGAGCGAAATTGAAGATATCATCAATACCAATGAAACTTGGAAAGTTACAAAAGACAATGGTTACCAACCCATTCCAGGTTATTTTTTCGCTGCCAGTAAAGGGCAATTGGTTAACATGAAACAAGCCGTAAAAGGCGATTGGACTAGCCTAGGTTTTGATGATCGAAATTGGGGAAATGCAGTAAAAGTAGGAGAAGGGAAGCTTAAAGGCATGGCTTGGGGAATTGATTGGGCTTTGGTACCATCTACCTTGCCTGCAATGGAAATGACTTACCAGCGTATTCAAAAATTGCGGAGCGCTATTGGTATTCAAGTTCCGGCTACGTTTCCGGCAAAAAAGACGAGCGTAAATATCCCTGCAAATACTAAGGCCACACTTTTACTTGATCAAACTTTTTTAACAAATGCCTACATCACCCTAAATTTTAGTGGAGGTAAAGATGCCGGAATTTCGCTGGGCTATGCCGAATCGCTTTATAAAAAAGGCACTAAAGGTGTAGAAAAAGGCAATCGTAATGAAATAGAAGGCAAAGAGTTTATTGGCAGAATAGATAGTTTAATTTCCAACGGTAGCAAAGATCAATCTTTTACTTCATTAAACTTTCGCACGTATCGCTATATAAAAGTTATCGTGCACACCAAAAACGAACCATTGGTTATTGATGATTTGTATGGCACTTTTACGGGTTATCCGTTTAAAGAAGAAGCTAAATTCAATACCTACAATGCCGAAATTACACAGATGTTAGACATTGGCTGGCGTACTGCTAGACTAAATGCTTGGGAGAGCTATATGGACTGTCCTTACTATGAGCAGCTGCAATACATTGGCGATTCTAGAATTCAGGTAATGGTTTCTTATTATAACAGTAGCGATGATCGGTTAGCACGTAATGCCTTAACACAAATTGATCATTCTCGCATTGCAGAAGGGATTACCAGAAGTTGCTATCCAACCAAAGGCACACAAATCATTCCTATGTTTTCCCTTTGGTATATCGGTATGCTACACGATTATTGGATGTATAAAAATGATGATGCCTTTTTAAAAGACAAACTGGTTGGCGAAAGGGCAATCTTAGCTTTTTTTGAAAAATACCAACAGGCTGATGGCTCCTTAGCTAATGTTCCTTATTGGGCTTTTGTAGATTGGGCGGGCAACTTATGGGGCGAAGCTAGGGATGAAAGCGGGAGCGGGGCAATTTACAATTTGCAATTGCTTTATGCTTATCAATGGGCAGCAGAAATGGAAGCAAAAATTGGCCTGCAAGATTATTCCAAAATTTACAGCGCAAAGGCCGAGTTGCTAAAAGCAACCATACAGCGTAAATATTGGAACCCGAGCAAAAAACTATATGCAGATACCAAAGATCAAAATAGCTACTCTCAGCATGTAAACGCATTGGCAATTCTCACTGGTCTATTAAATAAAGAAGATATGAAAATAGTAGCCAATGGAATGTTGAATGACGAGAGCTTAACTCAATGTTCGGTTTATTTTAAATATTATTTGCATCAGGCATTGGTTAAGGCAGGTTTGGGTAACGATTATATGAATTGGTTAAGCATTTACCGCAAAAACATGGCGATGGGCTTAACTACTTGGGCAGAATATTCTGATGTAAATACCTCTCGCTCTGATTGCCATGCATGGGGTAGTAGCCCTAATATTGATTTTTATAGAGTTGTACTGGGTATCGATAGTGATGCGCCAGGCTTTCAAAGAGTGAAAATTGAACCACATTTAGGCGAAATGACTAAAGTTGGTGGGGAAATTCCTCATCCAAACGGTAAAGTGGCTGTAAGCTATGAACTGATAAAAAACAAATGGCAAATGAATATCAATTTGCCTAATACAATTACTGGAAAGTTGGTTTGGAAGGGCAAAACTTATGAACTTAAAGCTGGGGTAAATAAGCTAGTAATCTAAAAATATACCGCTAGGTTAACGCAGATAAAAATCAGAGACAAAATAAAAACCGAAACACACAAAACGAAAATGAAATATAAAAACCTAAACCTAATTTTATGCTTGCTGCTGCTTGTGGGCAGTGTTAAGGCACAGCAAAAAGACCTCGTGAAATACGTGAATACCCTACAAGGAACCGATTCGGAGTGGTCTTTGTCTTACGGTAATACCTACCCAACGGTGGGTTTGCCTTTTGCAGTTCATTTTTTCTCGGCCCAAACGGGTAAAAATGGCGATGGCTGGAAATACAAATACAAAGCAGAAACCATCCGTGGTTTTCAACAAGTGCACCAATGTAGCCCTTGGATGAACGACTATGCAGTATTTTCATTAATGCCTGGCGTTGGCAAATTGACAGTTAATGAAGATGACAGGGCTTTAAAATTTAACCATGCCAATGAAATTGCCAAACCAAACCATTACGCCGTAAAATTTGATAATGGAATAACTGCCGAAGTTAGCCCCGTAGAGCGTGGTGGGCACATGAAGTTTTCGTATCCAAAAAATGAAAAAGCTTTTTTAGTATTGGATGGATTTTTGAAAGATTGCGAAGTAACCATTTTACCTAAAAAACGCAAAATAATAGGTTATGTAAACAATGGACGTTTCGTTCCGGGTAATTTTAAAAGTTATTTCGTGCTAGAATTTAATCAGCCATTTAAAGCTTTTGGAACTTGGGAAAATGTAAAAGGACAAATTAAAGCTGGCAATGCTGCTGATGACGGCAAAGGTGTAGGTGCTTATTTAGAGTTCAAGGCAGGTGCTAAAGTAGAAGTTAAAATGGCTTCTTCATATATCAGTCCAGAACAAGCGCAACTTAATTTTGATCAAGAATTGGCCAAGCATAAAAACTTCGAGGCTACTAAAAATAATGCTTACCAAGTTTGGAATAAACTACTGAACCGGGTGTTGGTAGAAGGCGGAACGGAAGAAGAAATGGCGACGTTCTATTCATGTATGTTCCGTGCCAATTTATTTTCGAGGAAATTTTACGAAATCAACAAAGAGGGTAAACCTTATTACTATAGTCCTTACGATGGTAAAATTCACGACGGTTACATGTATACTGATAACGGTTTCTGGGATACTTTCCGTGGACAATTTCCATTGAGCAATATCTTGCATCCAGAAATGCAAGGCAGATACATGCAATCTTTATTAGATGCGCAACAACAAGCCGGCTTTTTCCCTACATGGTCTAACCCAGGTATGTCTGGGGTAATGATAGGTAACCATGCCATTTCTTTGTTAACCGATGCTTGGGTAAAAGGTATTCGTTCATTTAACCCAGATAGTGCTTTAAAAGCATATTATCATGAGGCAACCAATAAAGGTTTTTATGGTGGCTCTAACGGTAGAGAGGGTTGGAAAGAGTATTTTACCAAGGGCTACATTCCCTACGGCGATATCCACGAGAGCACGGCTAAAACATTAGAATATGCCTATGATGATTTTTGTGCCTATCAATTGGCCAAATTAACGGGCAATAAGTTTTACGAAGAGATTTTTGCTCGTCAAATGTTTAATTACAAAAATGTATTTGATGAGAAAGTAAACTTTGTGCGTGGTCGTTTACCAAACGGCGATTGGATGCCAAATTTCGACCCAGTAGAATGGGGCGGACCTTTTACTGAGGCCAATTCATGGCAATACACTTGGTCTGTAATGCACGATATAAACGGCTTAATCAAGTTGATTGGCGGCGAAAACAAATTCAACTCCAAGCTCGATTCTTTCTTTACCATGCCACAAGACATTAAATACGGCTCTTACAAGCAAGAAATTCATGAAATGAAAGAAATGTTGTTGGCCAAAATGGGCCAGTATGCGCACGGTAACCAGCCAACTCAGCACGTACCTTACCTGTATAACTTTAGTGGCCAACCTTGGAAATCGCAAAAACAGACTCGTATGGTAATGTCGCAATTGTATAACGCTACCGAAAAGGGCTATCCTGGCGACGAAGATCAAGGTCAAATGTCATCATGGTATGTATTAAGTGCTTTAGGAATTTACAGCGTATGCCCAGGTACCGATCAGTATGTAATTGGCAGTCCCGTATTTCAAAAGGCAACCATTAAACTAGAGAATGGAAAAACCTTTGTAATCAAAGCCAATGGCAATAACCCTAAAAATGTATACATCCAGTCGGCATTACTTAATGGTAAAAGCTACGATAAAAACTTTATCACTTATCAGGATATCAACAGTGGTGGAACTTTAGAATTCCAAATGTCGGCAATGCCAAACACTGCAAGAGGTATCGCTAAAGAGTCGCGTCCATTTTCTGTCAGTGCTAATCAATAACACATCATGAAATTAAATAAACGATATCTATTTACCTTATTAGCTTTGGCTACGGCTCATGTGGTTGTGGCGCAAATCAATAAATATCCTTTAGATTCTGATCAGCAAAACATTTGGTTTGTTGCACCACAAGCCGAAATTGGTAAAGACAGTATCAACGTATTAAAAGCTGGCTACACTACCACAAAGTGGATAAAAGCTACCGTTCCCGGGATAGTTTTTAACGATTATATAAATGCTGGAATAGAGAAAGATCCAAATTTTGGAGACAATATTTACAACGTAGATAAGAGAAAGTACGACAGAAATTTTTGGTATCGTACTACTTTTAAAGCTCCTGCTGGCCATCAAAATGGTCAGAAACTTTGGCTTAATTTTGAAGGCGTAAACCGCAAGGCCGATATTTATTTTAATGGTACCTATCTGGGTAAGTTAGATGGTTTTATGCACAGAGGTAAGTTTGATATTACTAATTTGCTAGATAAAGGTAAAGAGAATGTGCTAGCTGTATTGGTGCATTGGCCGCAAACGCCAATTCCAAATTATGCCAGCCCAACTTATATTTCATCTGCCAGTTGGGATTGGATGCCTTACGTACCTGGCTTACTGATGGGTATTACTGATAATGTATTTTTAAGTACTTCTGGCTCGGTTACTTTGGTAGATCCGTGGATTAGAACCAAAGTGCCATCGCTAAACCAAGCGAATTTGCAGTTACAAGTAGAACTGAGCAATACCACCGGAGCAGATAAGGAAGGGGAACTCACAGGTGTTATCCAGCCGGGAAATATTACCTTCTCCCAAAAAATGAAGATTGAAGCTTACCAACAACGCACGTTTACACTCGATACCAGCAAGTTCAAGCAGTTTATTATTAATAATCCAAAATTGTGGTGGCCAAATGGTTATGGAGAGCCAAATTTGTATTCTTGCGAGTTGAAATACACTGTAGACGGGAAAATATCGGACACTAAGAAAATTACCTTTGGCATTAAAGAATACAGCTATGATACTTTGGGCAACGTGTTTCATATCAGTATCAATGGCAAGCGCATTTTTGTAAAGGGCGGCAACTGGGGCATGTCCGAATATTTACTGAGATGCCGTGGCGATGAATATGATCTAAAATTGAAGCTGCACAAAGACATGAACCTGAACATGGTTCGAAATTGGATTGGCTCTGTTACTGATGCCGAGTTTTATGAAGCTTGCGATAAATATGGGCTCATGATCTGGGACGATTTTTGGTTAAACTCACATAAAAACTTGCCTAGAGATATTTTTGCCTTTAACCAAAATGCAGTAGAAAAAATAAAGCGTTACAGAAACCATCCATCTGTTGCGGTTTGGTGTGGCGATAACGAAGGCTATCCAGAGCCGCCATTAAATGCTTGGCTGGCCGAAAACGTTAAGACTTTTGATGCAGGCGACCGTTGGTATCAGGCTAATTCGCATTCTGATGCCTTAACAGGTAGTGGTCCGTGGACAAACTTTGATCCCCAGTGGTATTTTACCAAATATCCCGGTGGTTTTGGCGGCGATAGGGGTTGGGGAATGCGAACCGAAATTGGAACGGCTGTTTTTACCACTTTCGATAGCTTTAAAAAGTTTATGCCTAAAGAAAATTGGTGGCCAAGAGATGAAATGTGGGATAAACATTTTTTTGGTAAAAGTGCCGCAAATGCGGGCCCAGATCGCTACGAAGAAAGTATCAATCACCGTTATGGAAAAGCTATGGGTATTGAAGATTTTTGCCTCAAAGCGCAACTGTTGAATATTGAAACTAACAAGGCTTTGTACGAAGGTTGGTTGCATCACATGTGGAATGATGCCTCTGGCGTAATGACTTGGATGAGCCAATCTGCCTATCCATCTTTTGTGTGGCAAACTTATGATTATTATTACGATTTGAACGGTGCTTATTGGGGTGTTAAAAAAGCATGTGAACCTCTTCACATTCAATGGAGTTATGCCGATAACAGCGTAAAAGTGATTAACAGCACTGGCAAAAATTACGATAATTTAAAAGCAGTAGCCGAAGTTTACAATATCAAGGGCCAGAAATTAAAAGGCTATAACCAAACGCTGGTGTCGGCTAGCAATACGGCTACCGAAAGCTTTTTGATGGATTTATATACCGTGACGGATAACTTGGCTTATCAAAAGAAAGTTGTTGCTTCTTCTACATCAGCCGAAGCGGGTAGTGCAACAGCAATTACCGATGGCAATTCTGGGTCAAGGTGGACAAGTACTTACCAAGATAACCAATGGGTGTATGTAGATTTGGGTAAAATTGAACCGGTTAGCCAAGTAATTATCGAATGGGAGGCCGCCTACGCCAAAGCTTATAAAATCCAAGTTTCTGATGATGCCACACAATGGAAAGACGTAGCGATAGAAAACAATTCGGATGGTGGAAGTGATAGAATTACTTTTGCAAAAACCAATGCCAGATATGTGAGAATGCAAACCTTGAAAAGAGCTACAGAATATGGCGTTTCTATCTACGAGTTTGAAGTTTATACCACCCAAAGAACGAAATCGCCGGAAGTGCAATTGATCAAGTTGTTCTTAAAAGACGAAAAAGGTAAGGTTTTATCGGATAATTTTTATTGGAGAAGCAGTGCCCATAACGATTATACACAGCTAAACACATTGGTGCCGGTTAAACTAAATGTGAGCTCTAAAATTAGCTCAAAAGGTAATCAGAAAATCATCGCTGCTAAGATTAAAAATACATCAAATGAAATTGCCTTTGCTATAAAAGTGCAGGCTATAGATGCCGAAACCGGCGAGCGCATTTTGCCAGCAATGATGAACGATGATTATTTTACCCTGTTTAAGAATGAAAGTAAGGACATAGAAATTACTTTCGATGCAAACTTGCTTAAAAGCAACAAATATAAACTAGAAGTTACACCTTATAATAACCGCAAAAGATAATGAAAGCCATCAAATATTTACTACTGTTATGTTTATTAGCTGTTTGTAAGCCGTGTTTTTCAGTATTAAAACTGGCGGATGCTTTGCAAAGTAACATGGTAGTGCAGCAAAATAAAGCATTTAGGGTGTGGGGTACAGCAACTGCAGGCCATAAAGTATCGGTATTAGCAGATTGGCTCGCCAACCCAACTACTGTAGTTGCAGATAAAAACGGTGAATTTTTAGCTTTAATAGATGTTCCTTTAGCTAAAGCCGGAGATTTTACAACACATCAAATTTTAGTGCAAACGCAGGATGAAAAGTTAAGCTTAACCAATCTGCTTATTGGCGATATATGGTTTTGTAGTGGACAATCAAATATGCAGTTTTCTGTTAAAGAGATGATTGGTGCAAACGAGGTGTTAAGCAGCGCCAACCAACCTCATATCCGTTTATTGAGTGTGGGTTTAAATTTCAGTGCTACGCCTATAGGCAATTTTTCTGGCAAATGGCAAGAAAGTACTTCTGATAATGTTAAAGATTTTAGTGCTGTGGGCTATACGTTCGGAAAAAAACTATACGACGAGCTCAATATCCCGATTGGACTAATTTTTTCTGGTATTGGCGCTTCTGGTGTGCAGGCATTTGTACCACAAGAAAAATTACAAAACAACAAGCTTTTAAACGAAACCTATTTAAAACCCTATTTGGCAAGCCCAAAAGCTAAAGAAAAAATTGATGCCGGTTTTTCTTTCGAAAAGGTAGTGCGTCCGTTTTTGTTGTACAATGCGTTAATTAATCCTTTTACCAACCTATCTATCAAAGGTTTTTGTTGGTATCAGGGCGAAGCCAACCACATGGAAAGAGAAAGTTATGTAACAGCTACCCAAACCCTTATTAAATCTTGGCGTACTAATTTTAAACAGGGAGATTTGCCTTTTTATTATGTACAAATTGCACCCTATTTTCACGAAAAGGAAGATGATAAATTAGCCTACGATGCATTTTTTAGAGAGGCGCAGGCAAAAGTAGCCACGCTAAACAATACGGCTATGGTAAGCACTATAGATGTTGGCGAAGCCAAAGATTTACACCCTAAAAATAAAAAGCCAGTGGGCTTACGCTTAGCCGCTGTAGCTTTAAATAGAACCTATAGCAAGCAAAATTTGGTTGATCAAGGACCAGAATATAATTACGTAACATTTAAAAAAAACGTGGCGACCATCCATTTCAAGGCGGAAAGCTTAGGCAGCGGGCTTAATACCAACGACGGAAATGCACCCAGATTTTTCTATATGGCTGGAGAAGATCAGGTATTTCATTTAGCGGATGCGGTTATAGAAGGAAATACCGTAGTGGTAAGTAGTAAAAAAGTTAAAAAACCAGTGGCTTTGAGGTATGCATTTTTCAATTATCCGGTAACTAATTTACAGAATAGGGAAGGATTTCCAGTTTTGCCTTTTAGAACCGATCATTGGGCCGAAATAAAATAGACAAATCACCAGCCTTTAAAAGTGGTATTTTGAAAAACGCTATATTTGGATAATCTAAAGAAGAAAAATTTGAAAAAGAAACTTTCTATAGTTGATTTAGCTAAGCAACTTAACATTTCGCCAACCACTATCTCATTTATTTTAAATGGTAAAGCTCAAGAAAAGAGGATTAGTAGTGAGTTGGTAGAGCGGGTTTTAAAACAAATTGAAGAAGTAGGTTATAAGCCAAACGCATTAGCGCAAAGCCTCAGAACCGGGAAAACCATGATTATTGGTTTAATGGTAGAAAATATCGCCAATCCATTTTTTGCCAATATAGCAAGGCTGATAGAAGAAAAGGCCTACAAAAATGGCTACAAAATAATTTACTGTAGTACCGATAATGACAGTGCAAAAACTAAAGATTTATTAAGGATATTTCAAGACCGCCATGTAGATGGTTATATCATTAGTCCACCAGAAGGCATTGAAAAAGAAGTAGATGGTCTCATTGATAATGGCTCTCCTGTAGTACTTTTCGATCGTTATCTGCACGATACAAAAGCAGATTTTATTGTTGTTGATAATGCTGGAAGCACGTATGAAGCTGTAAATCATTTGGTTAAAAATGGTTACAAAAATATTGCCTTTATAACGCTAGACTCGCTACAAACCCAAATGCAAGATAGGCTAAAGGGCTACGAAAAAGCATTGAATGAGCATGCGTTAAGCCATCATGTAAAAGAAATTTCCTATTATCAAGAAGAAGAAAATATCATTAGGCATATTGTGGCATTTTTAGAACGTAAACCCGAGCTAGACGCCGTGTTGTTTGGTACCAATTATTTGGGTGTAAGTGGCTTAAAAGCGATCAAGAAACTCAATAAAAGAGTGCCCGAAGATTTAGCTGTGATTTCTTTTGACGATCATACCCTGTTTGAGCTTCATTCTCCAGATATTACAGCCATTTCACAACCTATAGAAGAAATATCCGAAAAACTAATTACCATACTCTTAGGTAGACTTAACAAAACCTCCAAAGCTAAGAAAACACAATCTGCTGTGCTCGCTCCCGAATTAATTGTGAGAGGATCTAGCCGTAAAATAAAAGCATAATTTCTTTGGCAAATTTCTTCGCATGTCGATACTTTTATTAAATTTGCTAAAACGTTTTATTTTATTATTTGACTTAAATATCAATTTTGGTAACTAAGCGATAGGCGTTTTATTTTTGATGTATAATAGAAATAAAAAATGAGTGAAAAGTTGGTCTTGGGTGCTGACATAGGAGGGTCGCATGTAACGGTAGGGATAATTGACCTCCAGATAAATGCCGTGTTATCACAAACTAAATTTAGGTTAGAACTAAACTCGAAAGGAGATTTAGAAAGCATTTTAACCGCATGGCAACAAGCCATAGAAAGATCATGTGAGCTTTTTGGTAATACCCCGAGTTTTTTGGGTATTTCTATGCCTGGCCCTTTAGATTATGCTAGGGGTATTTCGCTGATCAACGGACAAGATAAATACGACGCTCTTTTTGGTCTAAACATCAAAGAGCTACTGGCAAAACGTATCCAAATGCCAGTTAGTCATATCGGTTTCGTTAACGACGCTGTTTCTTTTTTAAAAGGCGAAATTTTAGGTGGCGCCGCTAGCAAAGGAAAAAATGTTATCGGTTTAACACTTGGAACGGGTTTGGGCTCGGCAAAAGCTTTAAATGGTTCGCAGGTTTTAGATGCCGATTTATGGAAAATGCCTTTTAAAGAATCCATTGCCGAAGAATATCTTTCTACCAGATGGTTTGTAAAACGATATTTTGAAAAAACAGGGAATGAGATCCCTAACGTAAAAGCTTTGTTGGTTTTGGCTGAGGCTGGAAAAATAGAAGCTCTAGAAGTATTTAGTGAGTTTGGAAACAATTTAGGTTTGTTTTTACAGTTATTTATTGAAATGGAAGGCGAGGTAGATACGGTGGTACTTGGTGGCAACATAGCTAAAACTGCACATTTATTTACAGCAGAAGTAATTAAAGTGTTGGGTAGCAGTAATAAAGTGGTAATTAAGCCAGCAATCTTAGGAGAAGATGCCGCTCTAATTGGCGCAGCTGGTATATGGAAAACAGAGAAAACGCAGGAATTGGCGTAGCACTACCATAATTTATTTAAAAAGGGGCTGTCTCAAAAGTAAAATAACGCCGACATTTCGACGATCGAAGGAGGAGAAATCTTTTTCAGAAGTACTTCTGAATAGGATCTCTCTCTAGGGTTCGAGATGACGCGTGAATTTTGAGACAGCCCCTTTTTGTTGGTATGCTAGTTGGTTTTTACTTTGTACAGCTTTGCACCGAATAAGAAAATTACGGCGTAACAGATGATAGGTAAATAATAAGCAAGAGCAACATCGTGGTTGGCAATTAGCCCCATTGCGAGCGGAAAAAAAGCACCGCCAACTACACCCATAGATATAAATGAAGAGGCTTGTTGTGTCTGTTTGCCCAAATCTTTTAAGCCCAAGCTAAAAATGGTAGGAAACATGATACTGAAGAAAAAGTTAATCATAAATAATGCACCGTAAGAAATCCACCCAGCGCCCTGAGCTACAATGATACAAGAAATAATGCTGCCGAGGGCAAATGTTGCTAGTAGTTTATTTGGTGCAATAAATTTCATCAGGTAGGTGCCAACAAAGCGACCAGCTGCCATAAAAACCATAAATAATACCATGAAATTGGCGGCCTTGGCATCGCTAAACCCCATTACTTCTACGCCATAATTGATAAAGTAGGCCCATGTGCCCGCCTGTGCAGCCACATTAAAAAATTGTGCCACAGCGGCCGCTACAAAATGGCGGTGTTGTATTAATTTCTTGTTAGGTCGATGGCTGTTACTTAAAGCTTCTGGCGTAGTTTCTGCTGTGGCAGCATGCGGATCTGTTAAGTTGGGCACCTTAATAAATGCAAAGCAAACAGCAACAAAAACAATGAACAAACCAATATACATGTAAAGATTTTTTACCGAATCTAAGCTGTTTAAAATGTTGTTGCCTACATCAGTAGCGTGTAACAAAAAGTAGGAGCCTAAAAGTGGGCCAATGATAGTGCCAACTGCGTTAAATGACTGGGCAAAGTTAATGCGCTGGTCGCTGGTACGTTGGTCGCCTAACGATGCTACAAAAGGATGTGCTACGGTTTCTAAGGTGGCCATTCCGCACCCTAGAATAAACAAGGCAATCCTAAAAAAATCAAACGATTCTGCATTGGCAGCCGGAATAAATAAGAAGGTTCCAGTGGCAAAAAGCGAAAGTCCTAAAAGTACGCCCATTTTATAACCAAAACGCTTCATAAAAATACCAGCAGGAATACTCATGATGAAATAAGCGCCAAAAACAGATAGCTGTATCAATCCCGACTGAGATTTTGACACGTTTAGCACATTCTGAAAATGTTTGTTAAGTACATCGCTCATAGAGTGTGCAATTCCCCACAACATAAAAAGTGAGGTCACAAATACAATGATGATGATAAATTTTTTCTCCGTAAAGTTTGGCTGATTGTTCATGATAGTTGAGTTGTAGTGATTTGTTTGCTGAATAAGACCGATGCGCCAATAATAGCCGAAGCTTCCCCTAAATTAGCTAAGTGTATAGTCAGGTCGTCGCTTTTTTGCTGCAATGACGCTGAGAGTTTGGCTAGAAAACGATCTGAAGTTTTAGCGATATTACCACCAATAATTAAAGTATTGAAATACTCTTTTTCTATAATGGTGCTAAGAAATTGTGTGAGGCTTTGGGTAAATTCCTCAAAAACGAGATCAACCTCTTTGCTGTATTGATTTTGCAACAGCATTTCTTTTACATCTTTTACCTTTAAACCTGTTAGTGCTAAAAACTTGGCCACAAACCACCTGGTAGAAAGGTACTCTTCGGCAATGGTTTGGCCAAAAGGGGTAACCGCAAAATTGGCATCTTGTGTAATGCCGTTTTGGCTTAGCGCCGAGCCTAGGCCGGTTCCTAATGTAATGCCTAATGTTTTTGTTGCTGTAGAATAATTATTGGCTTTTATTTCTCCTGCAAGAAAAGCTTCCGCATCATTCCTAAATAAGATGTTAGTTGGTGGAATATTTAATTGGTTACTAAAATATTCCTTCACGTTAATTCCATATAGTGCTTCGTATTTATCCAGCCCCTCAATAAGAGATATGCCATTTTTATAATCAAACGGGCCTGGCATAGCAATGGCTATCTTTAATTCGCCATCTTGATTGGTAGTTTTGAGGCAGTTTAATATGCCTTGAAGCCACCCATTAAGAATTTCTTCGGTATCGCCTTTAGAGTTTATTCGTTCTCTGGTAAAACTCCCTTCTTTTATTACACAAGCCGATACATCTACCCATGCGGCACTAATGTGCGAACCACCTATATCTATGCCTAATACAATATCTTCGTGAGGATTGTTCATCGTTTAATTTGGTTTAACGGTATCAAATATATGTTTACTAAAACATTTTAGCAAATCGTTAAATACATTTTTAGTTTTAATGGTGCTTTATTTAGGGCATTAGGATAAAAAAATAAATAGGGAAGTATTTTTTCTGTTATAAAATTTGCTAAAACGTTTTATTTGGTTTTAATTTGTGTTAGCCAATTATATCTGTATCATGTCGAAACTCAAGAAGAATTTTCTAGTCGCTTTATTATTACTATTCCCTTCGGTGCTGTTTGCTCAAAAAAAAGCCTATTTTATCGATGGCTTTCACGGAGGCATTTGGGGGCATTATCCAGTAGGTTATACGTCTTATGTGGTTTCGCAATTAAACAAGTATCCCAATTGGAATATCAATTTAGAAATTGAGCCAGAAACTTGGCAAAGAGATTTAAAGGTAGACTTAGAAGGCTTTAACGCTTTAAAAACGTTTATGAGCGATACGTCGGTAAATAGTCGAGTAGAATATGTAAATCCGGCATACGGGCAACCTTATATGTTCAATATCTCTGGCGAAAGCATCATTAGGCAATTTGCTTATGGTATGCAATCTTTGCGAACGTACTTTCCCTCGTTAAGCTTTAAAACTTATTCTTCGGAAGAGCCTTGTTTTAGCAGTGCCTTACCGCAAATATTGAAATCTTTTGGTTTTAAATACGCCTCCTTAAAAAATCCAAATACTTGCTGGGGCGGTTATACCCGAGCACATGGTAAGGAGTTGGTTAATTGGATTGGCCCAGATGGTACTTCTATTTTAACCAGTCCACGTTACGAGATAGAACTACTAAAACCCAACTCTACTTGGGAAACTATAGGTAACGGCAATAGCAAAGAATTTATTGGCAAAGCTTTGGCAGATGGGATAGAAAATCCGGTAGGGATGTGTCTTCAAGACGCAGGATGGCGATTTGGGCCTTGGCTAAAAGGAGATTTTTATCAACCAACAAGTTATACTACGTGGAGAAACTACTTTGAAAATATCGCTAAAGATGTAAAGCCTTCTGATTGGAAATTTGCGCAAGAAGATGTACAAACTAGTTTGGTTTGGGGCTCACAAGTAATGCAACGTTTATCGCAACAAGTGCGCAAGGCAGAAAATAAAATTGTGCGGGCAGAGAAAATTGCTACGATGCAAAAATTGGAAAATCAAACTTCATATCCGTCTCAATCTATAGATGATGCTTGGCGCAACTTAATGTTGGCACAGCACCACGATTGTTGGATTGTACCTTATAATGGTAAAAAAGGCGATACTTGGGCCGATAAAGTGAAAACATGGACGACAAGAACTACTCAGGTTGCTGATAGCATAGGCGGACAACTACTACCAATTAAAGCAGCTAAAAACGGGTGGTACATTAAAGGTTACAATACCTTGGCCAGAACCCGTAACGAATGGCTCAAAGCTGCTTTGCCCGAAGATTTTTACAGCCTTACTTCTTTAGTAGTAACTGATGAAAATAATGTGAAGTTGCCCGTACAACTGCTAAAATCAGAAAAGGCACTTTTGTTTAAAGGAACAGTGCCAGCATTGGGTTATGCAGTATTCCATATCAATAAAGGTGTGCAATCCAAGACAAAAGGAGCTAATGTTACTTTTACTAGCAACGGCGATTGTATTTTAGAAACCGATCAGTACAAAATCTATATCGACAAGGCAAAGGGAGGAACAATTAAAAGTTTAATTGCAAAAACTTTAGATGGTAAGGAGTTTGTAGATGCGGGTTCTGAAAGGAAATTTAACGAGTTAAGAGGCAATTTTTATAAGTTAGGTGGTTTTAAAACCAACACAAGTGAACCGGCGCAAATCGCTGTTTTGGAAAATGGCCCCTACCTTATTAAAGTAAATATAGTTAGTCAAATTGCAGGTCATCCAGTTACGCAAACTCTAACGTTAAAACAGGGAGAGCCTTTGATAGACTGCGATTTAACAATCGATTGGAAAGGCAGCCAAGGCATAGGCGAATTTGAGGAAACCAATTATCAAGCTACTGCATTACATAAAGCATTTTATAACGATCGATATAAATTACTTACGCTGTTCCCGCTGGCATTAAAAAATCAAAAGGTATTTAAAGATGCGCCTTATGATGTTACGGAAAGCAAGCTGGATAATACTTTCTTTAGCACTTGGGATAGCATTAAAAATAACATGATATTTAATTGGGTAGATGTGGTAGATGGACATCAAAAATATGGGATGGCTATGTTTTCTGATCACGTAACTAGTTATGCCCATGGCACAAATTTCCCTCTTGGCTTAACAACGCAGTACGCAGGCAAGGGTTTGTGGGGAAGAGATTATGTGATAGATCAATCGACAAAGCTTAATTACAAACTTTTACCGCATAAAGGAAACTGGCAGCATGCTGGCCTGAGCCACCAAAATGAGATGGTTAAGGAGCCTTTGCAGCTAGTTACGTTAGCAGTTAAGCCTAAAAGCCTGAGCAAATCTTTTATCGAAAGTTCTTCTGATGCGTTAGAAATTAGCTCTTGCACTTACCAAGGAGATAACTTATATGTAAGGATTTTTAACGCTGCCAATACGCCCACAAAAGGTAAGTTGAAACTTGATTTTGACCTAACTAACGCTGATTTTGTAAACTTGGATGGAAGTGAAATCTCTGGAGCTATTCTTAATGGTAAAGATGAGAAATTTGTCGACATCCGCTTGAAACCTTTCGGTATTGCTACCTTAAAAATTTCTCAGAAATAATGAAAAATCAAGTGCTAAATATTTCAATTTGCGAAGCGGCAATTACTATTGGTAGGGTAAATTTTATTAATGGAATTTATGTTTGCGAGCAAAGCAATCGTTACCCTATAAATAATTGGGCTTCGGTGGCAGAGGTAATAAAGCAATGGGCAAATGCGATCATTAGTTTTGCCAATAACAGTCCTTTTAGTGCGTTAGCCATTGCGGCACCAGGCCCTTTCGATTACCAAAATGGGGTTTCTTATATCAACGAAAATAGAAACCTAAAATCGCTTTACAATCAAAATTTAAAGCAATTATTGGCCGCAGAGCTTAACATACAAGAGCGGGATATAGTATTTTTTAACGACGCAGTGTGTGCTTTGGCGGCCGAGCCTTTGCCAAAAGAAATATGCAATAAGAGAGTGCTGGGATTGTATTTTGATGAAGGTTTTGGAAGTGCTTGGCTAAGTGATAACGAATTTGGGGATGCGCAACTATGGAAACAACCATTTTTAACCGGTACGGCCGAAGATTATTTTTCTATCAAGTGGTTGCGAAAAGCTTATTTTAAATTAACGGGATTAGGCTTTGCCCACATCAACGATATTAACAATTTTTCGTCGATTACTGGTAAGGATTTATTGAAAGAATTTATAGAAAACTTAGCAGTTTATCTAAATAAAATAAACAACCAATACCCTTTTAAGGGTTTGTTGCTTGGAGGCGCTATGTTTGCCAATAATGTAAATATCTTGCCTATGCTAAAGAAGCGCTTAGCTACTCAAGATACGGAGATATCTATTTTTAGATCGCAGTTGGGAGGCTTAGCGCCACTAATTGGCACTGCCGCTTTAAGAGATATGGCGCTATTAAAAACCTAAACATTAACATAAAACGTGTAATAAATGAGAATACAAATGAAAAAAATTACAGTAGGCTTTTTGCTTGCGCTTACTGCAGGCTCGCAGGTAAATGCACAAACTTTAAAACCCTTTAAAAATGGCGATAAAATTGCTTTTGTTGGCAATAGCATTACAGAGGCTGGTTATTATGGTTCTAATGTTTGGCTGTACTACATGACACGTTTTCCCGAGCAACGCATAACCGTGCTTAACACCGGTATTGGCGGCGATGTGGTTGGGCAAATGAACGCTCGTTTTGAGGATGATGTGCTACCGAAAAAACCGAACGTTGTGGTGCTGACTTTTGGAATGAACGATACTGGCTATATGGAATACAACCAAGCTGGTGCCGAAGAATTTGCAAAAAAGAAAGTAGAAAAATCTTACAATGATTATTTGTTGTTAGAAGCTAAATTAAAGAAACAGCCAAGCATTACCCCGGTCATCATGTCATCATCACCTTATGATGAAACCATGAAAAACAAGAACAACTATTATAAAGATAAAAGCAAAGCGATGGAGCAAATTGTGGCTTTTCAACAGGAGGCAGCAAAGAAAAACGGTTGGGCTTATGTAGATCTTTTTCATCCAATGACCGAGATTAACCTTAGAGAGCAAAAAGCAAAACCAGAATTTACCATTACTGGACCAGACCGCATACACCCAGGTAGGGGCGGACATTTGATAATGGCAGCTACTTTTCTTAAAAACCAAGGTTTAGCAGGTAAACCCGTGGCTAAAATAGATATTGATGCTAAAAAAGGAACTGCTGTAGTAGAAAATGCAAAAGTAGAAGTAACCAAAAAGAGCGATGCTGGGGTAAGTTTCAACTATTTAGCAAATGCTTTGCCTTTTCCAATAGATTCTGTTTCTGGCGTATGGGAAAATCCACAAACACAGGCAGATGCTTTGGCTGTTTATCCTTTTATCGAAGAGTTTAATCAAGAACTACTAAAAGTGAAAAACCTTAAAAAAGGCAATTATAATTTAATAATTGATGGCAAGAAGATCAGCACTTTTAGCGCCGATACGCTCGCTAAAGGGATCAATATGGCGCTATTAAGTAATACACCACAATATGAACAAGCAGCAGCGATAATGTATCTTAACGATTTAAGGTTAGATTTAGAGAAGAAACTTAGAGAATATTATTGGTTGCAGTTTAATTATTTTAAAGGAGAAAATTTACTTTTTGCCGATACCGAACTTGCTTTTGAGAAAGTAAGCCAAGAAGCGAAGAAAAACTGGTTTGTGAAGAGTAAAATGGGTGTTTACCAAACTGCCCGTTTCCCCGAAGTAAGAAAAATGTGGCAAGATAATATCAACCAATTAACAGATCGCATTTATCAAATGAATAAGCCAAAATCTCACCTAGTAGAAATTGTAGCCGTAAAATGAAAAAGAAATCAGCATATATAGCAGTAAGTATTATCGCTACTATTTTAGCGTGTAAAACTACCAATAAACAATTGGTAGGCAATGCGCAATACGTTAATCCGTTTATTGGTGCCAGTACAAATGTTGGCGATGCAGGAGTTTACCATGGTTTGGGTAAAACTTTTCCGGGGGCAACAACACCTTATGGTATGGTGCAGGTAAGTCCAAATACCATCACTGGGGGCGATAATGGCTCTGGTTATAGCGATGAGCACCGCAGTATCGAAGGTTTTGCCTTTACACAAATGAGCGGTGTGGGCTGGTTTGGCGATTTAGGTAATTTTTTGGTAATGCCAACCACAGGTCCGCTAAAAACCAATTCGGGTACTTTAGCAGATCCTGACGCCGGTTATAGGTCTAGATATGATAAAAAATCTGAGCAAGCTACTGCTGGTTATTATGCTGTACAGTTAAGCGATTATAAGGTTAAAACTGAAGCTACTGCCGCACCACATAGCGGTATGCTAAAATTTACTTTTCCAGCAAATCAGCAATCGAGAATACAAATAGATTTGGCAAGAAGAGTAGGGGGCACAGCTACCGAACAGTATGTAAAAGTTGTAAATGAAAATGCCATAGAAGGTTGGATGAAATGTACACCAGAAGGTGGTGGTTGGGGAAATGGAGATGGTAAGGCAGATTATATCGTTTATTTTTATGCCGAATTTAGTAAACCCCTCAAAAATTTTGGTGTGTGGTCGGCAGATATTCCTGATGGTGCAGTAAGAAAAAGAGAAGAGGTAACGAGTGCGGCTTACCAACAAATTATTGCCAAGGCTAACATACTTAAACAAGTAAAAGAGAAACAAGGTAAACATTTGGGCTTTTATACTGAGTTTGCCACCACAGCTAACGAAGAAGTTTTATTAAAGGCTGGAATCTCTTTTGTAAGTTTAGCCGGAGCAAAAAATAATTTGCAGACTGAGATTACAGATTGGGATTTCAATGCTGTTAAACAAAAGGCTACAGATTTATGGAACAAATCGTTAGCAAAAATTAACATTGAAGGCGGTACTGATGAACAGCGAACAGTTTTTTATACCTCACTGTACCACACCCAAATAGATCCACGAGTGTTTGAGGATGTTGATGGAAACTATATGGGTGGCGATCAGAAAAGTCATCAATCTAAAGATTTTACCAAGCGAACTATTTTTAGCGGTTGGGATGTTTTTCGTAGTCAAATGCCTTTGCAAACCATTATTAATCCAGAATTAGTGGGCGATATGGTTAACTCTTTAGTTACCCTAGCAGATGAAAAAGACAGAGATTATTTAGAAAGATGGGAGTTCTTAAATTCTTATAGCGGCTGTATGATTGGTAACCCAGCGGTATCTGTTATTGCAGATGCTTATGCTAAAAATATCCGGAATTTTGATGTAGAAAAAGCTTACCAATTATCAGTAAATAGTGTAGAGAAATTTGGTAATGGCGAAAAAGGTTACGTTACTGATGGTTTTGGTATATCACATACCTTAGAATATGCTTATTTCGATTGGTGTGTTTCGCAAATGGCAAAATCGCTTGGTAAAACTGCCGATGCTGATAAGTACTTAAAAAAATCGAAAGCTTACTATAATATTTTTGATAAAGAAAAAGGTTGGTTTAGACCAAGAGACAAAAATGGCAATTGGGAAGCATGGCCGGCAGAGGGACGCTTAAAACAATGGTATGGTTCTATAGAAAGTAATGCTTACCAACAAGGATGGTTTGTGCCACAAGATGTAGATGGAATGGTGGCTTTAATGGGCGGCAAAGCTAAAGTTATAGCAGATTTAACTACTTTTTTCGAAAAAGCACCTCAAGATTTAATGTGGAACGATTACTATAACCACGCTAACGAACCTGTGCATCATGTACCTTTTCTTTTCAATAGAGTTGGCGCACCTTGGTTAACACAAAAATGGACAAGAGAAATCTGTAAAAGAGCTTATAAAAATTCTGTCGAAGGTTTGGTTGGTAATGAAGATGTGGGCCAAATGTCGGCCTGGTATGTGCTGGCGGCAAGTGGTATACATCCTATAGCACCTGGAGACACACGCTACGAAATCACTAGTCCGCTCTTTAGTAAAGTGACTTTAAATGCTGATAAAGCAAATGCTTTTACCATAGAAGCAAATCATAATTCTGATAAAAATATTTATATACAAAGTGCAACTTTAAATGGCAAAGCCTATAATAAATGTTGGATAGATCATAAAGATGTAATTAAAGGTGGTGTTTTAAAATTAGAAATGGGACCACAACCTAATCAAAGTTGGGGCGTAAATTAAGAAACTGATTAAATTTCCGTTAAACTTCTCACTTGTCAGTCTGAGCTTGTCGAAGACTATTTTTAAAGAATGTTTCGAGAAGCTCAACATGACACTTGTATTTTAATCAACAGAAATTTAATCAGTTTCTAAAAGCAACTTTGATTTTCTGAAACGTTTGATTATTAGGTGCTTATTTAATTAGAAAAAATTGATATTATGACTAGCATTGGTATAAGTCCAATGCTGGTTTTTCTTCAGCTGGCCTGGTCGGCAAAGTGCTACAAGAAAATTAGATTGAGTTAATTCTCTACAAGAATACAAAACCAAAACAACTTGTTTTTTAGCGTACTGAATAACAAAAGAAATACTAATGAACGTCAGCTTTGGGGCTTTTAATGTTATTGCGAGATGCCGCCTGCCCCGCAGTAGGAGAAGCGAGCTTAGGTGTTAGAAAGGTGAAAATCGTTGTGAGGTGACTTTGTGCTTCTAAATGATAAGTTTTTTATCTGCTAAATCTTAAATTATTGATAATCAATACGTAGTGTCTATAATCCGCTTTAATGAAATCATTAAAAATTAAAAATGTTTTTCTACTGTTTTTATCAGGTTCTGTGGCTGCTTATGTCGTATTAAACGGTATTTTTTTACTTTCGTGGATCTGCTATGTGCCGTTCTTCATCCTTTTTAAAAAACTACCTGCAAAACAAAAACTTACCAGCAGTATCATTTTTAGCTTTGGCGTTTCTGCTGTTGCTTTTTTTTGGATGATTGGCGCAGCAAAGCAATTTAGTGGCAACCGATGGTTTTATGCGCTTTTGGTAACCTTTGTCTCCGTTACCCTGTTTGCAATTTACTGGCTTGTTTTAATGTATGTGCGTACAAAACTCGAAGAAATAGCTAAATCTACGGTGTTTAAAGGTATTTTAGTGGCCAGTTCTTTTGTGTTGGGAGAGTGGTTGTTGGTGCTAATTTTTGCCCAAATGCCTTACTATCTCTATAATAGCGGGTATGGCTTGTTAAATAACTTGTATAGCATTCAATGGGTGGCACATTTAGGCTTGCCGATGCTCAATTTTATAACTATCCTCATTAACTATCTGGTCGCAGAAAATATTGCTACCAAGCAGTGGAAAAAAATGCTAGTTCCAGCAACTATAGTTGCGTTTTTCATGCTAACTGGTTTTTTAATGAAATTTAATTTCGATAAAAAGCTACCATCTACAGAGGTTGTAAAAATAGCCATAGCTGCAGAAAATATACCGGCAAACTTACGCTGGGATGAGCAAGGTGGTAATATTTTAGCCAGCAGACTTTTGGCTATCAATAAGCAGGCAGCGGCGTTAAATCCTGACTTGGTTTTGTGGTCGGAATCTACCATTCCTTGGCCTTATAATGCTACTGATGATTTGTTGTTGGAAATCTTAAAAGAGCCATATTCGTCTGAAGCAATCCATGTTATCGGTTTTATGACTGCTTATGATCGCCATAGTATGTTTAATTCTGCCTATGCCATTTCATCCAAAGGAAAACTTGTTGGAAGATACGATAAGCGCTATCCCTTAGCTTTTGTGGAAACTCCGGTGTGGGGCTTAAATATGCCATTTTTAGATTTAGACGGGTATCTTATTAAAGAGGGGCAGGGCGCACAACCCATAACTACACTAAAAGGCAAAGCGGGCGTAGTTATTTGTAATGAAATTGCAAAACTAAAAGCTACTACAACATTAGTTCAAAATGGTGCGGAGTTTTTGCTTATGCAAGGTAACGATGGTTGGTTTAAGGATACTTATCTCGTAAATGTTCATTTTTTGTATAGCAGGCTAAGTGCTGTTGCAAATAGAAAAGATATAGTTTTAAATAATAACGATGGATTTTCGGGACACGTAAAAGCTAATGGAGAAGTGTTGCTAAAACGAAAAAGCAATGATTTTTTTGTAGAAACAGCTTTTGTTAGCCCAAATAGTTACGATAATGCTGGTCGCTTTTTCCCAAATCTAATACCATTATTGTGTATTATAATCATTTTAAGCAATTTTTTGCTCAATTTTTATCAAAGTAAACCGAATAGTTAATTAGCTTTTATTTCCAATTAAGTTTCATTTTTTATACCAATTAAGATGTGCTATTGTTTAAAAATATTTGATTTTTAATTTGCTAAATTGTTTTAGTTGTTTTAATTTAGCTAAACCTAATATAAACTGATATGAATAAAAAACTACTTTTACTTGCGCTGCTGGTATGCGTGTTCGGCAGCACTTACGCATCTACATTAATTCAGGGCAACTGGCGCTGGCGTAATAATGATGGCGACGAAAACACGGCAACTTTTAAAGCTGCACAAAATACCCCAATTACTATTACAGACTATAGCGAACTACGTTTGCGGATTAGGGTAGAGAACGAAAGTAATGTTTCCGATCAAACCCATTCTGTAGGTGCACTAAAGTATGCTACGAGCGCTAACGGTACTTTTGTAAATGTGGGTAGTGTAAATGCAGCATTTGAGTATGTAATAAGTCCTGCGGCTCCGGCGGCTAAGGCACCCACAACCAACAGCACTTTTCTTACCACAATTAATGCTGCAGGTCTTTCGCCTTTTGATTACGCTGCTGGAGAGTATTTTAATGCCGAGCGAGATTTAGGGGCCAATGAAGATAAATCTCCTGTGCCGCCGAGCAAGTACTCTGATTTAGAGTTTGTAATTAAGCCAACCGTTAATGTGCAGCCAAATATAACTTACTACTTTTTAATTGAGAATGCCAAAGATGGAGGGATGCATAACTTAGCTACTTTAAGTACGGCGACGGTGCTTCCGGTAGAGTTTATTGCTTTTGAGGCTAAACCAGATAAAAGTAGCGTACAGTTGAGGTGGTCTACAGCAGCCGAGAAAAATAATGAAAGATTTGAAATTAGGAGGAGCGTTGATGCTAAAGACTGGAGATTGATTGCTATACAAAAGGGTAAAGGTAATACCGAAATAATTTCTCACTATGTACAAGCAGATAAAAAACCTTTAAACGGGGTTTCTTATTATCAGCTAACACAGTTTGATTTTGATGGCACCGAGAAAGTGCTTTCTACACAATCGGTTAATTTAACATTAGATCCTGCGGTAGAGGTGAAAGTGTTTCCTAACCCAGTAAGTAGCCAAATTAACGTGTCAATAAGCAATTATATCGGGCAGCACTTGCGGGCAGCACTTTATAGCCAAGATGGTAAGCTTGTACATAAGCAAGAATTAACTAGCGAGACCCAAAAATTGAATATCAATAAAATGCCTCCGGCGGGTGTGTATGTGCTGAAAGTAGCTGGTAGCAACCTATTAATTAGCAAAAAAGTAGTGGTTTTGTAGCATTGAAAATTTTTTTTAACGTGTTTTGCTAAAACGTTTTATTTGTTTGATAGTTTTTTTTACCTTGTGGCATTATTCTGATTTCGTTGCTTAAAGACGAACTCTAACCTAAATATGAACGGAGCCTGTAAATAAAAGGCTAAATACTTTTCCTGTTTTTGTAAACAGGTTTAACTGAATATAACCAAATGAAAAAATGTAAGTTTTTATTAGTTAGTGCGGTAGCTGTAACTTTTCTGTATGCCTGTCAAAAAGATGGCTTCTTAGATCAGACGAACTCTACAGATCTTAACGAACAAGTGGTGTTTGCCGATAGTGCCTACACTTTAGATTTCCTTTCTGGTATTTATGCTGATATCGGTTTTGCTACTGCTCCCAAAAGATTTGGTGGCGGTGGCTTAGATGCCAGTACAGACGAGGCTGAAGGTGCGTCGTCAGGGGCAATAAATACCTATATCCAATTCGCAACAGGAACGGTTAATCCAAATATCATTACGGATGATGTATGGAGAACGTCTTATACCAATATTAGAAGAGCTAACATCTTATTAAGAAACCTGCCCAACACTAAATTAGGTACTGCAATTAAGACCAGAATAAAAGCAGAAACCAGGTTTTTGCGTGCCTACTATTATTTTTTGCTGTTAGAGCATTACGGAGGCGTTACCTTAATGGGGGATAATGTTTACGGCGCAAAAGATGTCATCCCATCTGCTCGAAATACTTATAAGGAGTGTGTAGATTATATTGTTGCCGAAATAGATGCTGCAGCCAACGATTTGCCCTGGACCCAGGTTGGCGAAGAGTATGGAAGAATTAACCGTGCTGCTTGTAAAGCCCTTAAAGCACGTTTATTGTTGTACGCGGCTAGTCCGTTGTTTAATGGCGGTAGTATTGCCACTGCAGATCCGTTAAAGTCTATCACTGCCTACCCAACTTACGATAAGGAAAGATGGAAATTGGCGCAAGATGCCGCTTTAGAAGTAATGGGTAGTAATGCTTACAGCTTGTACGTAGATAATGCTACCGAACCTGGCTATGGCTTTTATGCCATGTTTCAGCTTAGAAAAAGTTCAGAAATGATATTGGCTAGAATGCAAGGCCCTAACCGTGACCTAGAAGGGATATGGAACCCGCCAACCCATGGCGTGACTAGTCCGGGTGCATATCCTTACTTAGAAACGGTAAATGCTTTTGGTATGAGAAATGGTTTGGCAATTACCGATGCGGGTTCTGGCTACAATGCCGCACAGCCCTACAATGGCAGAGACCCCCGGTTATTAAATACTTTTACCAGAGATCAATCCTTAGTTTACCACACGCCAGAGTTGACTAGGATACCCGTAAATATCTATATCGATAAAACTAATCCTAATAATGTTACTTCTGGCCAAGATGCCATTTATAAAGGTACGCCAACTGGTTATTACACTTTTAAAATGTTGGGCAGGGAAGTGGTTTACAATTGGTTTAATACCTCTACACCTCGTTGTTTCCCTATTTTTAGGTTTGCCGAGGTGCTGTTAAATTTTGCAGAGGCCAGAAACGAATACTTATCAGCACCAGACCAACAGGTTTACGATGCTGTAGAAGATATTAGAGAAAGGGCGGGCTTATCTCCTTACCAATTGCCTACCGGATTAACGCAAGAGCAAATGCGTGAAATCATCAAAAACGAACGCCAAAAAGAATTAGCTTTTGAGGGGCACAGATTTTTTGATGTGCGTAGATGGAAAATAGCCGAACAAACTGAAAATAAAATGATGCATGGAACAGAGCCTGTTAAAACAGCAGCCGGAACTACGTACAATACCATAGAGGTAAGAAAACATAATTTCAATCCTCGTATGTATTTGTGGCCAATTCCACAATCTGAGATAGGAAAATCTACCCAACTATTACAAAACCCTGGATATTAAACTAACCAATGATGAAGAGTAGAATATTTATAATTTTTTATCTGCTGTTAACTACGTTTACCATTCTTTCTTGTAAAGACGAAGTGGCGGCAGTAATTACCGATGAGTCGGTAAAAGACATTACTGGCACGTGGAAAGTGGTTTCCTTAACCAGAAATGGCGAGGAGCTAGCGCAGCGAATAGACCTTAGCAAGTTTAAAATCACTTTTAAACCAGATGGGACATATACGCTGCAAGATAAACTAGCTTTTGCTGTAGCTGGTGGGGGCAGTTATAAACTAAACGATCCACAATATCCTTATAGTGTGGTGCTTACCGAGCAAGGCAAAACAGCAAAAAGCGTAAAATTTCAGTTTCCAGTTATCGAAGGAAAAAGGCAAATGAGCCTAACGCTTAGCCCTGGCTGTACAGGCAATACCTATCAATATAATTTTGTAAAAGAAAACTAGATAAAGATGAAAAAGTTAATAAAAAACGCAAGGTTTCTCTATCTGGTATTAGGTGTTGCAGTAGTTATTTTTCTTACACAATGCGGATTAAATGCTTTTACTATAGAAATGCCTAGTTCTGGCAATGCCAACGAAGAAACTACTTTTATTTTACATGGAAGTACAAAGTCTCAGATAAATAATAATGATCCAGACCCAACTTATTCTACCAGATTATTGGTAGGGGTAATGGTACCAAGAAGCTGGAACATTAAGCAAAATGCCACGGTAGGTTTTACCAGTGGTAAAGGTAACGAAACAGCAATGACACTTATTCCTATGTCAGAAATTGAACCTGTTTGGGGTGTAAATTGGCACGAGGCTGCAAAAAAGAGATTTGGCATTGGCCCCAATTTATTTGATGATTTTGAATGGGTGGTTTACAGAAGTAACAACGTATACACATTTTTAAACGGAGACGACATTAATATCGATGTGAAAATTACCACTAAACTAGGACCAGAAAATATGTTGGTAAAGCTGGGGTTCTTTATGGGCTCGTCTAAAGAAAACCTAAGGCCAGAAGATACCGATTACACCAAATTCGCTTTCTCAAATCCATTTGAAGTTAAAAATGGAACTGGAGATTTAATTGATTTTATAAATCCGCAACTGAGTAAAATAGAGCCGATTAAGAGTTTAGATAACGATATCGTAACTTTTACATTTGATGCTGGCGTAACCAATACAAGTTTAAGTAATACAGATGATGTTTTCCTTTGTGCTAAAGCTTACGATCAGAACAATGTAGTGGTAGGCGAGGTTTGCGAACAAACTGCTAAAACTAAACTGAGTGCATTGGGAGGTAAACGTTACCGACTTGATTTGTGGCCAAAAGGTTTCTTTAATGTTGATGCGGCTACTACCATTTCCCGTATCGAGTACCATTATACCGATGCCACTGGGACAATGAAGGTTGGTTACGGCAATACCGCTGATCCTTTCAAATTCTCTTTTATATGTCAGTAAATGCGCTGCATAAATCAATTAACACTAAAAACACGAAATTAAAATTAGTATTTATGATGCTAAATTGCTATATAAAAAAGAGCATGCTGGGGGTGCTTTGGCTTCTCTCTGGTATTTATGCCGTCAAAGCTCAACAAACACCAACTACGGTTAGTTCTGGAGTAGGTAACGAAACAAGGGCATTGCAAAAAATAACCGTTGTAGATGAGTTTGGTAAGCCTGTAAACGGCGCACAAGTGTATACCAATAAAGGTGTATTGTTAGGTACCACCAACCAAGACGGAGTGGCCAATGTTGCTTTTGCCGAACAATCGGTAACGGTAAGTTATGCGGGATACTACCCTAAAACCATAGTAAAAGGTGCAAATACAAAAGTTCGCCTTGTGGTAGATTATTTGGCTAGGGCAAACTTTACCAATGTATTGTACGATACCAAACCTAGCAAGCAAATACTAGGTGCTGTATCTTCTGTTAATAACAGTCAGTTAAAAACTACGCCTACGCCACTATACGTAAACGCTTTAACTGGTCGTTTGCCAGGGTTTTATACGCAGCAGGTAAGTGGTTTTCGTACCGCTAAAATTACACCAATTACTTATGTAGATTTAGCGGGCTCTTTGCCAAGCGAGGCTACGAGATACAGCTCTAGTTCTACAGATAATTCGGAAATTGCCTTTAATTTGAGGGGAATGCTACCTGTAACCATTGTAGATGGCGTACAGCGTGATATCTATTCCTTAGATCCCGAAGATATCGAATCGGTAACGGTGGCAAAAGATGCACTTTCGGCATTGTTGCTGGGGCAAAAAAGCTCTAGGGGCGTGCTGCAGGTTACTACCAAAAAAGGAGTTGCTGGGCCTCCAAGGATATCTTTTACAGCACAAACAGGCATTCAAAATGCTTTAAAAACTCCAAAACCGTTAGATGCTTATCAATATGCTTATTTGTATAACGAGGCGCTGCAAAACTCCGGTAGGGTAGCAGCTTTTACCGAAGAAGATTTCAACGCTTTTCGTTCTGGAAGTTCGCCAATCTTAAACCCTAATGTAAATTGGTATAACGAAGTTTTAAGAGACGATGCGCCCATCAGTAAATATAATTTGGGTGTAAATGGTGGTGGCAAAACCGCTCGCTATGCCATTTCCTTAAGTTATTTAAACCAAGAGGGAATGTTTAAAACGGTAGATAATTTGAACACCAATCTTGGTTTACAACGCTATTTAATTAATAGTTCTATAGATATAGATGTAACCAAAAACTTTAATTTGGGCTTACAGTTGTTTGGCAGAATACAAGATGGAAGGCAGCCTGGTGCAGGCACGGGAGCCATTTTGAGCGCCTTGCAATCTACTCCGAACTATGCTTATCCGGTAGTTAATCCTGATGGCAGCTATGGCGGTTCATCTATTTTTAATAGCAACCTTTATCAACAGGTAACTGGTTCTGGCTATCTTTTGGATAACACTAGAGATTTAATGGCTAATTTAGATTTGAAGTATAAATTCGACGATTTTTTACCGGGTTTATATGCCAGTGGTAAAATCAATGTGGCGGCAACTTCGTCGAGCTTGGTAGATAGAAACAGAAGACAACCCGTTTTTGATGTAACTTATAATGAACTGGGCAACCCAGTATATGCTCGTTACGGTACGATTTCTAATCCATCAAATTCGTTTGCAACTACCTCCACTACCAATTCATTTTATGCACAGGGTACCATAGGTTACGAAACCACCATCAATAACGATCACCAATTGGGCGGTAAGTTATTTTTAGACCAGCAAATTTCTAACTACCAATTTGATTTGCCTGCCAAGTACAGCAACTTTGCTGCAACTGCCAATTATAATTACCAAAGTAGGTATTTTGCCGAAGCTGCGGTAAATTATTCGGGCTTTAACCGTTTTCAGCCTGGTAAAAGATATGGTACTTTTTATGCTTTTGGTTTAGGTTGGGATATCGCTGCAGAAAATTTCATCAAAGAGAATGCAAGTTGGATCAACGAGTTAAAATTAAGAGCCACCTACGGCAGAACTGGAAATACTAACGAAGCGGGCTTAGGTTACTATTCTTGGCGAGCATCTTTTGGCCAAAATGGTACCAATGGTTACGATTTAGGCGCCCAGTATTCGTTCAAAAGTGGTATTGCAGAAAAAGGATTGGCTAACGTAAATGCCACTTGGGAAAAAGGAGATAAGTTAAATATTGGCTTAGATATGGCCTTCCTAAACTCGCATTTAAAGGTTACTGCAGATGTATACCGCGATAAATATTTTGATTTGTTACAGCAACGCGGCTCCTCAATAGAGCTAATTGGCATGGCTTATCCAAACGAAAATATTGGCAAAAACTTGTACACTGGTCAAGAACTTAGCATCACTTATCAAAATAACATCAACAGTTTTAATTATTTCATCACGGCCAACGCTTCCAGAATGAAATCTGAAGTATTGTACATGAACGAAATTCAACAAAAATATGCTTGGAATTACAGAACGGGTATGCCGGTAGGTCAAACTTTTGGTTATTTAGCCAACGGGCTGATACAGACACAGGCCGAAGCCGATGCTGCTCCTCGTCTGGGCGGTACCAAAGTATATCCTGGAGATGTAAAATTGGTGGATTTGAATAACGATGGTATCATTAATATTTACGACCAAACCGCTTTAGGTAACACCAAGCCTGTAATTTATTACGGTGCAACGCTCGGTTTCAGTATCAAAGGTTTTGATATGAGCATACTCTTACAGGGAGTTAAAAACAGAACTTATCAGCAAACAGACTATGCTTTTGGAAACAATGGCGACCGCCAAGGTTACGAATATCTGTTAGGCCGATGGACACCAGAAACGGCAAATACGGCAACTTATCCAAGGTTAACCCTAGGCTTTAATGCCAACAACACGCCATACCTAAACAATTCTAGTTTCTGGACACATTCTGGCGAGTACCTGCGAATTAGAAACATCGATGTAGGCTATACACTTCCTTACAGTATTACCAACCGAATTAAAGTGGCAGGGTTAAGAATTTTTGCCAATGCGCAGAACCTATTTACTACCACGCCTTACGATAGGCTAGACCCAGAAGTATATGGCGATACCGCTTATCCAATACAGAAAATTTTCAATGTCGGTGTAAATATCAAATTATAATTAAAGAGACGATGAAAAAGATGAATATAAAATGGTTTGTTGCAGTAGGATTAGTTGGCGTGCTTTTTTCTTGTAAAAGCGATTTAGAAACCGAACCTATCGAATTGCAAACCTTAGATCAGGTTTTTAACTCAAAAGACTCTGCAGGTGTAAACGCCGAGAGATTTTTGATTGACATTTATACACGTTTGCCTCGTAACCTTAATAGGGTAGGCGACGACTATTTAGACGCATCTACCGATGATGCAATTTCTTCAAATCCGGCGAATGTTTCGGTGCTACAGTTGGCTCTAGGTACCAATACTTCAGAAAATTACCAAGATAACCAATGGACAAATTGTTACGCAGGTATACGCCAAGTAAATATTTTTGTAAATAACATCGATAAAGTTCCTTTAAAAGGCAAGTTGCCTAACGGAACCGGATTTAATGCCGTATGGAAATCGGAAGCTAGATTTCTTAGAGCACTTTACTATTTTGAACTGGTAAAGCGCCATGCAGGCGTACCTTTAATGGGCGATAAAGTTTACCAATTGGGGGATGATGTAGAACTTCCCAGAAATACTTTCGAAGAGTGTATCAACTATATTGTTAACGAATGCGATGCTATTAAAAATACCCTACGTACCAACCCGTTTGATTTGAATTTTATAGAGCGGCCAACTAAAGGGGCAGCATTAGCGCTTAAAGCAAGGGCTTTACTTTATGCTGCCAGCCCGCTGTACAACGGTGGTAACATCGAGCCTTCAAATCCTATTACGGGTTACACCAGTTTCTCGGCAGACAGATGGCAAAAAGCAGAACAGGCTGCCCTAGATGTGATTGACCTTACTCAATTTGAATTGGTTTCAGATTTCAAGAGTATTTTTATTACGCAAGCAAATAGAGAACGTATTTTTAGTAGACAAGGAGGTCCTAACACTTCAGTAGAAACTAATAACGGACCCGTAGGTTACAGTGTTGCGTTAAATAACGGACGCACTAGTCCAACCCAAGAGCTAGTAGACGCTTTCGGCATGGCCAATGGCTTGCCAATTACTGATCCAACTTCGGGCTATCAAGAAAATAATCCTTATGCCGGTAGAGATCCTAGGTTTTATGCCACTATTTTTCATAATGGAGCGCAATGGTTAGGCAGGCCAGTACAAACCTACGAAGGTGGCGCAGATAAGCCAGGAGGTAGCAAGCAACAAACTAGAACTGGTTACTACGCTCGTAAGTTTATGGGCAATTTCGAAAACCAATTGAGGTATGAAAATGTAAACCATGATTTTGTACTTTTTAGATATGCCGAAGTGCTATTAAACTACGCTGAAGCTAGAAATGAATTTTTAACTGCCCCAGATGTAGAAGTTTATAGATACGTAGAGGCAATTAGACAGAGAGCCGGCTTAGTGCCTTATCAACTGCCAACTGGTTTAACTAAGATACAAATGCGTGACGTGATCCATAACGAGCGTAGAAAAGAATTAGCGTTTGAGGAACATCGTTTTTATGATGTGAGAAGATGGAAAGAGGCAGAGGTAGAATTTAACAAGCAGTTACATGCTATGGTAATTTACCAAACGGGTACCGGTACGATATACCAAAAAGTGCCTGTGTTGCAGCTCAATTTTAACAAAAGGATGTATCTGGCACCAATACCATTTTCAGAAGTGGTTAAAAACAGAAAAATGGTTCAAAATCCGGGCTGGTAGTTTCGGGTAGTTTAAAAAGTATCAATTAGAAGAAATGAAAAAAGTTATATATATCATTTTATTGATTTTTTCAATAGCTCCGGCGCTGGCTGTAGGCCAATCGGTGGTAACGGGTGTGGTAAAAGATGCCAGTGGGCCTCTGCCTGGAATTACCGTTACCGAAAAAGGTTTAAAAAATGTAGTGATTACCGATCCATCTGGAAAGTTTTCGATTAACATTAAAGGCAGTGGCGTATTGGTTTTTACCAGCATGGGCTATGTAGCTACCGAGAGAAAAGTTAAGGCTGGCGATAATGTATCAGTAACACTTCAATCGAGTAGCCAAGATTTGGATGAAGTGATGGTAGTTGGTTTTGGTACTACTAAACGTATTACCAATACGGGGGCAATTAGTACGGTTAAAGGTGCTGACATTAGGAATATTCCTACATCAAGTGTGCAAAATGCCCTAGCGGGTAGGGTTTCGGGTTTTGTATCGGTACAACGTTCGGGGCAGCCAGGTCGCGATGCTTCCGATTTCTTTATCAGGGGAGTAAGTTCGTTAAACAGCGAAGGTAACCAACCTTTAATTATTGTAGACGATATTGAATACACCTACGCCCAATTAGCTCAGATTAATGTAAACGAAATAGAAAGTATATCGATCTTAAAAGACGCCTCTACTACGGCAATTTATGGTATAAAAGGTGCCAATGGTGTATTGGTGGTTAAAACCCGTAGAGGTGCAGCTGGTGCGCCTAAGGTAAATGCAAGGTTCGAGGCTGGGGTACAAAGTCCCGTTTCCAAATTAAAGTTTTTAAACTCTTATGAAACTGCATTGCTGGTGAACGAAGCTTTGGTAAACGATGGGCAGGCGCCACAATTTAATAATGCTTCATTAGAGCATTTTAGACTGGGCGATGATCCCTATGGGCATCCGGATGTAAACTGGTACGAAGAAATTTTTAAGCCGGCCAGTATGCAATACAACAGTAACGTTGATATTTCTGGTGGTACCGATGCCATTAAGTATTTTATTTCTGGCGGTGCTTTTACACAAGATGGTAACCTTTACAATTTCGAGAATGAAGGTAATCAGGTAAATAGCAATTACTATTACCGCAGGTTTAACCTCCGCTCTAACTTAGATGTGCAAGCCACCAAATCGTTAAAATTGAGGTTAGATGTTAGGGCGAACTTTGCAAAAATTAACTCGCCCAAAGCAGGAAATATTGTAGGCGAGGTATTTGATTTCTCGAAAATACATCCTTACTCGGCACCATTTTTAAATCCAAATGGTTCTTATGCCTACGCAAGCGATACTAAGGATTTACTGCCCACTATCAACGCTCGTTTAGGAACTGCTGGTTATCGTTTAGATAGACGTAACGACCTGAATATCCTTTTTGGAGCTACCCAAGAGTTAGAAGGAATTACCAAAGGACTTTCTTTTTCTGGTAGGGTGGCTTATGCGGGTGTAGAAGCCAATGCTCGCGAGCAAGGACGAGAAAATCCGCCTTCGTACTTGTATAATCCGGATAATGATACTTATACCCTTAATGGTCCGAAATATGTTTTAGACAATTATACTTTACGTGCCGAACAAGGCGATTACAACAGCAGGGTAAACGTTCAGGCTTACTTTAATTATGCCCGTACTTTCGGCGATCATAGTTTTAACGGCCTCTTGCTTTATAACCGCGAATCTTACAAGGAAAGAGATGCGTTTGTAGCACAAAATAACTGGGTGCCTAGAAATTTTCAAGGCTTTACCTTTAGGGCCGGCTACGATTACAAGCAAAAGTTTTTGGTAGATGTAACTGCTGCACGTAACGGTACCGATCGTTTTGGCTCGCAACAGCGGTATGGTATATTCCCTGCCATATCTATGGGATACAATTTAGCAAAGGAAAGCTTTATTCAAGACAAGTTTAAATTCATCGATTTGTTAAAGCTGAGGGCGTCTTACGGCGAGGTGGGATCGGATAAAGTAGATGGAGAGCGCTATCTGTTTGATCAAGTTTACAAACCTAATGGCTCTTATTCGTTTGGCGAAGTGCACAAAGGTACTAACGTAATTATAGAAGGTCCGCTTGGTAACAGTGATGTAACTTGGGAGCGAAGTAGAACTTTAGACATCGGTTTAGATTTGAATTTGTTTAAAAACAAGATTTCATTGGTAGCCGATTATTTTAATACTTTCCGCTATAAGCAATTGATAGAATCTTACTCGCTACAAACTAACATAGGTGTAGGCGTTTCTGCAACCAACATTGCAGAGGTAAGAACCAGAGGTTTAGAATTAGAATTAGGGTTTAACGATAATATAGGCGCATTTAGTTACAACATTAAAGGGGTACTTACCTATTTCAAAAACAAGATCATGAATATCAACGAGCCAGCGGTGGCTTATCCTTGGTTAGCCCGTACTGGTCACCAAATTAATCAGCCATTTGGGTTCTTATTTGACGGTTTTTATACCGCCGAAAACATACCAACAAGCCCTGTACCGGCTGGATACAACCAAATTGTACCTGGAGATTTGAGATATAAGGATTTGAATAACGATGGTGTAATAGATGAAAATGATATGACTGCCATTGGCAAACCTAACACCCCAAATACAAGTTTCGGTTTAACTTTAGGCGGTAGTTATAAAGGTTTTACTTTCAATGTGTTGTTTCAAGGTACCACCAGCTATAGCTTTAGTGTGAGAGGAACTGGTATTGAACCTTTCCAAAGTCAATTCCAGCCTATCCATCAACAAAGATGGACACCCGCAACTGCTGCAACCGCTAAGTTTCCGCGTTTAACCAGCAACCCTACCACCATTAATAGCCCGGCAGCATACATGTCTGATTTTTGGCTGATAGACGCTACCTATTTAAGGCTAAAAACAGTAGAATTGGGTTATCAGTTACCACAAAAATGGTTGCCACTTAAATTAAACAATGCAAGGCTGTATATAAGTGGTTACAACTTGCTTACTTGGACCAATTACTCGCTCTACCAGCAAGATCCAGAGGTTACCTCTAACACCGCTGGAGATGCCTACCAAAACCAAAGGGTAATTAATTTTGGTGTTCAAATTGGACTTTAACGCTAACAGATTTAAGTATTTGTATATATTTGAAATAAGTGGATTAGCCCCGAAGTAATTTGGGGCTTTTTCTTTAACCCTGCGAAGACACATTGTAACCTTATTATCTCTATGTTTCCTACTGTTTCTTCCTTATTAGAATATTTATTTGGCCTCAAAACGTCGTTAATTGTCCCAACGTTTGGTTTTTTTGTAGCCTTGGCCTTTGTACTTTCTTATTTAACTTTTTTAAGTGAGTTTAAAAGGAAAGAGAAAGAAGGCGTTATAAAGCCTTTTAAAAAGCAAATAGTAGAAGGGGCAGGAGCATCGCTAACCGATTATTTAGAATATGGCTTTTTGGGCTTTTTAATTGGCTTTAAAGTAATTGGTGCGTTTGTGAAGATGCAGCTATTTTCGCAAGCTCCCTTAAAATTTATTCTTTCTTTAAATGGAAGCTGGCCAGCAGGACTTCTGGTGGCTATGCTATTTATTTACCTTATATATTGGCAAAAAAAACAAGACCAACTCGAAAAGCCTCTGCAAAAAGAAATTCTTTTACATCCTTATCAGTTAATGCCAAAACTAATTATTTGGGCTGCCGTTTGGGGCTTTTTGGGTGCCAAAGTATTTAATCTTTTAGAGAATTTGCCTAAGTACCAAACCTATGGTTTAGTAGGTTTTATAAAATACAGCGGCCTCACTTTTTTGGGCGGATTAACCTTTGGGGCAATAAGCTACCTCTACATTGGTTACAAAAATGGAATGAGACTGATCAATTTGGCAGATATTGGCTCGCCAGGGATGTTGGTAGCCTACGGGGTGGGCAGAATTGGCTGTCAGCTTTCTGGAGACGGCGATTGGGGTATTGTAAACACCTATGCAAAAGCGTTCGACTGGTTACCTAATTGGATGTGGTCGTTCACATTTCCTCACAATGTTTTAAATGAAGGCGTATACATTAGTGGTTGCTCTGGTAATTATTGCTCCGAGTTGGCACAAGGCGTTTTCCCCACATCTTTTTACGAAGTAGTACTTATTTTAAGCTGCTTTTTACTGTTGTGGTTTTTTAGAAGAAAACTTAAAACACCAGGTTTAATTTTCTGTATTTACCTTCTAATTATGGGTTTAGAGCGTTTTTTTATAGAAATGATAAGGGTTAATTACAGGTACGATCTTTTGGGGATGAGGCTGTCTGAGGCACAAATCGTTAGCCTAATATTTGTCTTATTGGCCATAGCAATCGGAACTTCCATACTGTTTAATCAAAATAAACTTAAGAAGAACCGATTGCCTTAACTCCTTAATCGATATAGGTTTCCAGAATTTTAGCTCCGGTATTGGTAAGTATTTCTATTTCTTCTACAGTAGCTGGAATTAAGATGCACTCGCCTAAACCTACATTAATAGGGTAATTATTGGCAACTACACTAAACGCTCCTGCCACGCAGATCAAGATTTTAAAAGTATCCAGATTTTTGTAGTTTCTTTTTAATGGTGCTGTTAAGTCCATAAAATTAGTTTTAAAATAGGGGCAGGCCACCACTTCGTTTACTTGGTTTGGTGTTTTTTCGTATTCGGATTTGTAATTAGCGTACACGTTATAGTCAATCGCCGCAAGTGCTTCTTCGGTATGTAATTCTCGCTTTTGCCCCTTGTCATCCACTCTGTCAAAATCGTAAATACGATAGGTAATGTCCGAAGTTTGTTGTATTTCGGCAATCATCAAGCCCTTTCCTATGGTATGTACTCTGCCAGCGGGTAAGAAGAATACATCGCCAGTAGTTACCTGTTCTTTATTTAAAATATCATTGATTTGGCCATTATTAAGCTTGTTTAGGTAGGTCTGCTCATCTACTTTTTGGTTAAAGCCCGAAATAAGCGTTGCACCCTCGTCTGCCTGTAAAACGTACCACATTTCGGTTTTACCAAACGAATTGTGACGGGCTTTTGCCAATGTATCATCGGGATGTACCTGTATAGAAAGATCGTCGTTTGCGTCTATAAATTTAATGAGTAGCGGAAATTCGTTACCGAAACGTTGGTAAACTTTATTACCTACCAGTTTGTGCTGGTATTCTTCGATAAGCTGCGCTAGGTTGTTGCCTGCTAAATTTCCATTTGCCACTACAGAAACATTACCTTTTACCGCAGATATTTCCCAGGTTTCGCCGCAATTGGGTAAACTACCAAAATCTTTTTTTAGGTGGGTTTTAATTTTGTTACCACCCCAAATTTTGTCTTTAAAAATGGTTTTAAATTTGAAAGGATATAAAGTCGTCATACTTGTAATTTTTTGTAAAAATATAATAATAAAACGTTTTAGCAACTTGATAATTAATTTTATATCTTCGTTCGTACAATTGATAAAACCTTATATAATATGAACAAAAGTAGTCTCGACAGTAAACTATCGGTTAAGTGTCTAAGTGTAGTATTCACAGCTTTACTTGTATTCACAGTTTCTGCATCAGTTTTTGCTCAAAAAGCAAGCGCTCAACATCAGCTTTATGCTAAAGCTTTTAATTTGGCCATTAAGGTAGTAGATACCAATACGCACAATCAAATTTTAGCCGCTGGAGGCGATTATGGCGCCGAGTGGACACGCGATATTGCTATTAACTCTTGGAATGGTGTGAGTTTACTTAGACCAAACGTGGCCGAAAAATCACTTTGGAGCGTTACAGAAAACAAAAAAACGGTAGGCCACCAGTATTGGGATAAAATAATTTGGGTAATTGCCAGTTTAAACCATTACCAGGTTAACCGTGATGAAGAGTTTTTAAAACAGGCTTATAAATGCGGCTTGGCTACTATAAAAGAGCTAGAAAATGCAGAATTTGATCGCAATTACGGTCTGTTTAAAGGTCCTTCTGTATTTAATGATGGTATAGCGGGATATCCAGAACCAATTTTTGATCCAACTAACATGTCGACATTTGTACTTGATCATCCAAACTCAAAAGAAATTAAAACATTGAGTACAAACTGTATTTACTACGGCGCTTACCAAGCGTTGATCGAAATGTCGAAAATACTTAACGAAAACCAAGCAACAAGACAGGAATTTATAATTAAGGCCCAGAAACTGAAAGTAAGTATTCTTAAACACCTTTATGATGGCAAAAAAAATAAGCTATATTATTTAGTAGATCATAACGGAAAAATCGACGAATCTCAGGAAGCGATGGGTATTTCTTTTGCGGCTATTTTTGGGGTGCTAGATCCAGTTTCTGCCAAATCTTTGATCCACGATGCCCATAGGTCTGCCTTCGGTATTACCTCTATTTATCCCGATTTCCCTAGATATAGCCCCGATACCCCTGGAAGACATAACAATATTGTTTGGCCGGTAGTGAATGGTTTTTATGCTAAGTCGGCAATTTTAACTGGTAATTACGCAAAATTTGAGCAGGAGCTTAAAGCATTGGCACATTTGGCTATGGATAAAGACAAGGGTAATGATGACTTTAAAGAAATATACAATCCCTATACAGGAAAACCAGATGGCGGCTGGCAAAGCAATAAACTCACCAAATCTTGCAACCTTCAAACTTGGTCGGCGACGGCATATATAGACATGGTTTTGTTTGGTGTGGTAGGTTTAAGGTTTAACAATGCGCATCAATTAGTTTTTGAACCGTATTTACCCAAAGAAATTGGAAAAATAAATTTGCAAGGCTTAAAATATGGGGAACAACAAATAGACATTACGTTAACAGGTCGTGGCGCTAAAATTAAGCGTTTTATGGTAAATGGTAAGCCGCAAGCTAATTATGTTATCCCTAGAAATGCTAAAGGAAAAACTAGCATAAGCATTGTGCTAGGTTAATTTGTTTCCGCAGCACCTAAAGGTTGATTAAAAAAGCTTACCAAACGAAATTGATCTATAGTCAATTTCGTTTGGTAGTTGTACTATTGTGATAATTGGCTAAATACTTTGGGCATTTTTTGATAAGTACACCCAGCCAAGGCTCAAATGCCTATTGCCAAAAACAATTTTGTTGTTTTTCGTATTATATAAACAAAAAGCATATAGCAAATGGAAAAGGGACAAGAGAATACAGAAGTTAAATTGAATAAAGAACACCCAGCGCCAACGGAAGAGGTGCAATTAACTATAGAGACCGTTACGCCTGATACACATCAATCTTTGCCAAAAGCACCTGCCGATAATAAAAAGATTGAAGAAAGGGATGAGCTTGCCAACGATGGCCAAAAGGAACACGATGAAATAGAAGAGGTAAAAGCTGAATCAAAAGAGCCTGAAGAGGACACACCGCAGGCTAAAAATGAGCAGGAAGATGAGGCAGAAAATACTGAAGATACAGCAAGTGAAAAAAGCACAGCGAATACCGATGAAGATGATGAGCGGGATAAAATTGAAACCATTGCACCTTAATGCAATGGTTTTTGTTGTCAACTAGTTGTTGTTTTGTCTTGTTAGGCCTAGCTCAATTTGATCGGTGTAAAAGCAAGTTTCAGAGTAGTTATTTATAGATCTGTAACTTTGTTTAATCACAGTTGGTGCTTATTTATAATTCATTACATACCTGCTTAAATTAGGCTCATTCATTTTTTTACGCTGCAATTCGTATTCGTAAATGGTGCGGCCTAAATTTTTCATAAAAGGATAGCATACTGTTTCGTATTCATATTTACCATCGTTGTAAATGCCATCCTCATTGCTTTGTACTACAGCAGTAAGGAAAAACTCAACATTGTGCTTAAAATCTACGATATAAGCATTGTCGATAATGAAACCATAACTATCACCATACTTATCGAAAATGCGGATGTTGGGTTCGATGGCTGCATTTTTATCTCTTCCATAGAAAAGCATCTTGGCGTAAGTAGGCCAAAATTCTTGCTCATCATATTTCGGATAGTCGCTTTCTGTTGGCAATTTGCTCATGTAGGTATAAATCAGTTGATAATCCTCGGCTTTGAGGTTAAAACGTTCTTTAGCGGTAAAGGCTTCGGGCATCATCAAGCGCTTCATTAAATTTTGTTGATCTTTAATCGTGAATACATTTTTATTTTCAAAGCTATACGGTTTAGTAACCAACTGTTCGTTGCTGTCCATGTAACCTTTACCGACAATAAGGTTGGTTAATTGCAAGGGATAATCTTTTGGATCGTACTGGGCAGCTTGGCTGTAGATTAATTTATTGCCATTATAAAAGCGGATGGGGTTGGTGTTCTTTTCACTTTCGCCACCATCGCCTATGGCTAAACGGTTTAAGATTCTGCTCTCGGTTATGCCGTATTTTTTTAGTTTATTATTGATTTCGGCCCTGCCAATAAATTCAAATAGGCGGTTGTAGGCGTCATTATCGCTAGTTAGGAGTACTTTTTTAATGTAATGCGCCAAGGTAGGTTTGCCATCAGCGGCACTTTTATCTTCATTTACCGCTGTTTGACCCTTAAATGCGGTATCGGTAATCATGGTGCTGTATGCTGTTAAGCCGGGCACTTTCAATTCGTTAACTTTTTCTAAAGCGAAAATTACCGCAGCCAATTTTACAGTACTTGCAGGGTAGAAATAACGATGCGGATTGAGGCGGTAACCGAAAGTTTTAAAACTTGGTTTGTTATTTTGATCTCGGTTTACTTGCGTATACATTACTTGCACTTCATTTTTACTCGGGTGCTTAAGTACTCCAGAAAATAATTCGGGCTTGCTTTCTAGTAGCTTTTTTAAAAATGTGGTGTCGGTTTTTTGCGCCATAGCAATTGTACTCGTCAGTAGTAAAAAACAGGTAATAACGTTTCGCATTTGGTAAAGATAAGAACCGATGAAGAATAATCAATGACCAAAATGACCAATAACCAATAACCAATAACCAATTTCCAATAATCAATAATCAATGTCCAATAACCAATAATCAAATGAACAACTAAGCTAACTACTTATACTTGAGTATTGACACCATACATTAGCAAATGAACCAATGAACCAATGAACCAATGAACCAATGAGCGAATGAACCAATGAACAATTGAACAAAAAACTAAAAAACTAAACAACAAAAAACTATCTTTGCCCCGCTTTTGGTTTCCGTAGGTAACGCTTCGGAATTAAAAGGGAATATGGTGTAAATCCGTAACTGTCCCGCAGCTGTAAGCTCTTTAACTGTTTGCCATTCTCAGCCACTTTCTAAATTTTAGGAGGGAAGGCGGTAAACGGGGAGTAAGTCAGAAGACCTGCCTTTAGCCTAATAATATTCATAGCTTTCGGGGATTGAAGCTTGGAATGATGTACACTTATTTACGTACCATTTCCTGGTAAAACTGTTGGCTGTGATCTAAAAGTCACAAAAACAGCATGAAGAAAAAAATTGCATTGCTTGCAGGCCTAGGGCTTGTACAATCGGTGGTTTTGGCACAAACAAAACCTACAGACAGCGTAACCACGCTAAAAGATGTGGTCATTACATCAACAAAAAACAATCAAAAACAATCGCAAACTGGTAAGGTAGCTACTATTCTTGGTCCAGAAGTGTTAGACAAAAGTTATGGTAAAACTTTGCCACAATTGTTGGCAGAGCAAGCGGGAATTACCGTAACTGGAGCAACCAGCAACTATGCTGCCAACAAATCTGTATTTTTTAGGGGTGCCGGCAGTGCTTATGCTATCATTCTTGTTGATGGTATTGTACAAAACGATCCTTCTGGCAATGGTGGTGCTTTCGATTTGCGTTTATTGCCGATCGACCAGATTGAACGTATCGAGATTTTACGTGGTGGACAATCGACCATTTACGGTTCTGATGCCATTGGCGGGGTAATCAATATCATCACAAAAAAAGGAGCCAAGCAACCCTTAAATGTGTACGGTGTAGCTAGCGCCGGAAGTTACGAAACCTACAAAGGAACCATTGGCTTACAAGGTACGGTGAGTAATTTTGATTACAACATCAGCTATACGCATGTAAAAAGCGATGGCATTTCTGAAGCGGCCAACCCGGTTGGTAACTCAACAGCGTTTGATAAAGATGGACTGAAAACCGACGGCGTAAACGCGAAATTTGGCTTTAAGTTTAGCGACAACTTTTCAATCAATCCGTTTGTAAGATACAATACGGGAACTTATAACTACGACGATGGCCCGTTTGCTGATGCTGCAAACTTTTCTATTTTGAAAAACATTGCAGTAGGTACAAACGCTGTTTATTTGCTGGGTAACGGCAAGGTAACCTTAAACTATAGTCATCAGAAAACCAGTAACGATGTAAATTCTGCTTATCCAGCGCTTTTAGAGGGACAAGTGAATTTCTTGGATGTTTATTACAATCAACAATTAGGTAAAAAACTTGATCTTTTATTAGGCGTAGATCATCGTGATATGAAGTTGCCAAGTGCTGCAGGAAGCCCTAAAACAAATATTTTTGCAGGATACGGCTCGTTGTTTTTACATGATTTAAGCGTGTTTAATTTAGAAGTTGGTGGCCGTTATAACAAGCACGAGCAATACGGAGAAAATTGGACTTATACCATTACGCCAAGTATCAATTTGGTAAAGCAAGTTAAATTGTTCGGAAATATCTCTACTGGATTTAAAATACCTACCTTAACGATGCTGTTTGGTACCTTTGGTGCAAATCTAAATTTGAAACCAGAGAAATCTGAAAATTACGAAGCTGGAGTAGAGTTTAATTTTGCTGATGGAAAGTACACCTTGCGTGGAGCGGCCTACAAGCGTAATTTAACTGATGCTATTATCTACAACTATCCACAAGGTTATGAAAATCAGGTTAGCCAGAAAACGAAAGGTTTTGAAATTGAACCCGCAGTTAAGTTGGGCATATTTAGCTTAAATGGTTTTTATAGCTATACCGAAGGTGATGAATATAATTTCGTAGATAATGGGGTGGCAGATTATCTTTTCCGTCGCCCGAAACATACCTATGGCGCTACAGCAGGTTTACAAGCCACAAAAGATTTGTTCGTAAGTGTAAACTATCGTTATGTTGGAGGCCGCACAGATGGCGATTTCAACAGTTATCCTGCAGCCGTAGTTAACCTGCCTTCGTACAAATTGTTGAATGCTTATGCAGAATATAGCTTGGCTAAATCGAGGGTAAAACTATTTGTGGATACTCAAAACATTTTAGACGAAAAATATAACGAAATCTATGGTTACAACAGCCTAGGTTTTAATGTGAATGCTGGTGTAAGGTTTAACATACATTAAAATTTGCTTTGCAGCCACTTAGATCATCGTTTTTAAAAGAGTTTGGTCTAGGTGGTTGTATAAATTTAGAGAATTTTAAAGTGTTTCTTATATTTACCAAAAAAACGTAATTATGTCACATATCAAATTTAATCCACGCACGTTAGTTTTAATGGTTGTTATTTTGGCAATCATGCTGATGCGTGTGTTAATTGTTTTCAATACAGAGGCACTTAGCTTCGCTAATTTCTCTTCGGTAGGAGCAGTAGCACTGTTTGGTGGAGCTTATTTTTCTAGTAATGCCAAAGCGTTTTCGTTTCCAATTTTAAGTCTTTTAATTACAGATATTTTATTTGCCAACACCATTTATAAAAGCTACAGCGATGGCTTTTTGTACGATGGCTGGTATTGGACTTATGCGGCTATTATTTTGATGGTAGTAGTAGGAAAGTTCTTGTTGAAAAACATCACCTTAGCTAACGGAACTATTGCGGCCATTGCAGTTACAGTGGTACACTGGTTAGTTTCTAATATAGGCACTTGGTACGGCAACCCTTACAACAATCCTTTATTTACCCAAGATTTGGCGGGTTATTGGAATTGTTTAGTATTGGCTATCCCGTTTGAATTGAGGTTTTTAGCCGGTACCGTAATTTATGGAGGGGTAATGTTTGGTAGTTTCCAGCTTTTAAAAGTGAAATATCCTGCACTTCAGCCTAAAGAAATTTTGTCTGCGTAATTTTACGCTTGCAAATGGGTTAACATACGTATAGGTTTGCAAATATGCAGACCTATTTTTTTTGAATTTAAAATACAAACTGATGAAAGTTGTTTCTTTTTTGCCTGCCGCTACGCAAATGATGTACGAAATGGGTTTAGAAAGTTATTTGCGTGGCATTACTTTCGAGTGCCCTACAGTAGCACATTCATTACCTAAAATTGTGCGCTGTATTTTTGAAGGCAAAAATTACAGTAGTGCAGAAATAGATCAAATTTTTTCCTCTTATAAACGACAAGGCAAGAGTTTGTATTGGGTAGAGCAAGAAATTTTAGAACAAATTGAAGCAGACATTATCTTTACCCAAGATATTTGTGAAGTTTGCAATATAGATACCGAATGTACTTCTGCCGCCGTAGCCAAATTAAGCAAACAACCACAATTGGTGCCGCTATCTCCCAATAATCTTGATGATGTTTTTGATGCCGCTTATACCATTGGTAAAGTACTTGGCGAAGAGACAAAAGCACTACATTACTTGGCTGCTCAAAAGGCAATTGTAGATGATATTTTACAGCAGCTACGTGTACATGCTGCGCCTTTAAAACGAGTGATGTTGATGGAATGGATAGCACCCATTTACAATTGTGGACATTGGATCCCATTCCAGATTGCACAGGCTGGCGGGGTAGATATGTTATCTAATCCGGCAGGGGATAGCATTGTAACCGACTGGCAGAAAATTGTAAAGTACGACCCTGAGGTTTTAGTGATTGCACCTTGTGGTTTTAGTAAAGAACGTACTCTGGAAGAACTTTTTCTACTTACCGAAAAGCCAGAATGGAAACACTTATTGGCAGTAAGAAACAAACAAGTTTTTATTGCCGATTTTGATATGTTTACGCAGCCTAGTGTAGGTACCTTGGTACAAGGTATACAAGCGCTATCGTGTATGTTTCATCCAGAAATTTTTGTTCCTAGCCAACAGTTACAACAGCGGTTCTTTAACTTATGTGAAAAGTTGGCTGTGGTGGTGTAGTAATAAATTTATTTGCGATGAAAACTAAGCTGGTGGTATTAACAGGTGCTGGTATCAGTGCAGAAAGTGGCTTGAAAACCTTTAGAGATGCAGATGGTTTGTGGGAAGGTTACAATGTATTGGATGTAGCAACGCCCGAAGCTTGGTTTCGTGATCCAGAGTTGGTGCAACGGTTTTACAACGAACGCCGTAAGCAGGTATTGGCCGCACAGCCTAATGAAGCCCATTTGCTATTAGCCAAATTGGAAAATCAGTTTGATGTAACCATAGTAACCCAAAACATCGACGATTTGCATGAGCGAGCGGGCTCTACAAATGTTGTTCATTTGCACGGTGTAATTACTTATGCGCAATCCTCTAAACGAGCTTCTTTGGTTTATCCCATCAAGGGGGATGAAATTAAAATGGGAGAGTTGTGCGGCCTAGGTTCTCAGTTGCGGCCTCATGTAGTTTGGTTTGGCGAAGCCGTGCCAATGATTGAAAAAGCAGCAGCAATTTGTGCACAAGCAACTATTTTTGTGCTCATTGGAACTTCTCTCGCAGTTTATCCAGCTGCGGGATTAATTGACTATGTTCCTAATGCTACTCCAAAGTATATCATCGATCCAAAAATACCGCCAGTGGCTGGTTTAAGTAATGTGGTTAAAATAGAAAAAAGTGCAACTGAAGGGATGAAAGAATTGATGGACATTCTTAGTGCAGAGTAGGATAACTATTTTTTGTATTATTGCTCAGCCACTATATTTTCTTCGTTAGGTATTAGACTAACCACAAGTAAATTTAAAAAAAAGAGGTTGCGTTAACACAACCTCTCTTGATTTTTTATCAGCTTACCTATCTTGGTAAATCATCAGTCATATATTTTGCCTCTAAGTTTTCTTTATAACCTTTGGCCTTATCAATCCACTCTGGCGCTTTATCTTTTAAATCGTCAATAATGGTTCTGCCAGTTAATTCATCTGGCTTGGTAAAGTATTTGTAAGCACCATATAACGCTGCTCCAATTAATGCTGTTCTAAATAATCCCATAGTAAATATGTTTAATTTATAAATGAACAGCTATTGGTATAAATTGTTTGGTTAAATTATAAATTGCAGGTTAACTAATTTATGACGTTTATCATTACTAAATTGATACTATAAACTAGCAATATCAATCACAAAACGATACCCTACATCACCTTTAAGCATACGTTCGTAAGCTTTGGTAATGTCTTTAATGTCTATCAATTCTATATCAGAAACGATATTATGTTCGGCACAGAAATCTAACATTTCTTGTGTTTCGGCTATGCCGCCAATACCCGAGCCTGCTAAACTTTTACGGCCACCAATTAAAGAGAAAGGGTGGATGGCATAAGGAGCAGGTACGCCTACTACAATATGTACACCATTGGTACGTAATAAACCTAGGTACATGTTCATATCGTGGTCGGCAGATACGGTATCTAAAATAAAATCGAAGCTACCCTTCACTGCTTTTAACTGGGCTTTATCGGTGGTAACCACAAAATGATGGGCGCCTAATTTTTTGGCAGCATCTTCTTTACTTGCCGACGTGCTTAAAACCGTTACTTCGGCACCAAAAGCTACACCAAACTTTACCGCCATGTGGCCTAAACCGCCTAAGCCTAAAACGGCTAATTTATGTCCTTTGCCTACTTTCCAATGTTTAAGTGGCGAATAGGTGGTAATGCCCGCACAAAGTAATGGTGCAGTTGCAGCTAAAGGAAGCTTAGTCGAAATGTGTAGCACAAACTCTTCTCTAACTACAATGTTGTTTGAGTAACCTCCATAAGTAGGCACGCCATCTCTACCTTTGTTGTTATAAGTTTGCGTGTTTCCTTCTTCGCAATATTGCTCCAAGTCTGCTTTACAGTTATCGCAAACCTGACAAGAATCTACCATGCAACCAACGCCGGCAAGATCGCCAACTTTAAATTTTTTAACATGGTCGCCAACTGCAATTACCTTACCCACAATTTCGTGGCCCGGAACCATTGGGAAAATTCCCGGAAACCAATCGTTTTTAATCTGGTGTAAATCACTGTGGCAAACTCCGCAAAACTGAATTTCTATTTGTACATCATGCGCACCAACCGCTCTGCGCTCAAAATTCCAAGGCGCTAAATCTGTTTCTGGCGATTGTGCCGCATATCCTTTAGACTGTATCATACATTTACGCTTTTAATCTTAAAAATTTAACTTGTTTAAGCTTTGCTATGAAGGCCAAGCGCACAAGCTCAGTGTAAGCCCATGCGCCAATCGATGAAAGCAAGCAAAGTAAAAGTACAAATAAAAGGTGTATATTACTGTTCTACGTAATCCAAATCCTTGCTAAAAGTTTCTTTTAATTGACTTAGGGCAATTAACGAAATCACAATACAAATTGCCCCAACCACCATAGCACCTTCCAAAATACCTAGCTTATCTTTAAAAAACTGAAAGCCTGTAGTAATGGCAATTAAAGAGCCACGCACAAAATTGGGAACAGTTGTGGTTACGGTAGCTCTTAAGTTGGTGCCAAATTGCTCGGCAGCAATGGTAACAAAGGTGGCCCAATAGCCCGAGGCAAAGCCCAATAACAAGCTCAACAGAATGAAACCCTGCGGGGTTAACCCAAAAGAATAAAGGTAAACGCCAACTGCAACAGCAGTTAAAATCAAGAAAATAAACATTACTTGTTTTCTTGATTTGAGCAATTGAGATAGCAATCCGGCTACTACATCTCCGATAGAGATCCCAATATAACAATACATGATACCTTTGCCTGCATCTAAAACTCCTGTAGCATTTAAGGCTTTTCCAAACTCGGGAGAGAACGTAATCAGTACGCCAACCACATACCAAAGCGGTAAGCCAATTAAAATACAGCACAAATATTTTTTAAACCTAGACCAATTGTTGAATAACATAAAAAAGTTGCCTCGCTGTACGTTTTCATTTTCGGTGGTTTCTTTAAACATACCCGATTCTACCAAGCCAATACGTAGCGAAAGTAACAATATGCCCATACCGCCACCAATAAAATAGCTGGTTTGCCAGGTGTAACGGGCACTAATTAATGCTGCCATTACAGCCCCAAGCAAACCTACGCAGGCAACAATCATGGTGCCATAGCCTCGGTTTTTCTTACTCATGGTCTCGGCTACAAGCGTAATGCCTGCTCCAAGTTCTCCAGCTAAGCCTACTCCAGCAATAAAGCGGATGATAGTGTATTGGTCTACCGTGGTAGCAAAGCCATTGGCAATGTTGGCAAGTGAGTAGGTGATGATAGATCCAAAAAGTACGCTCAGTCTGCCCTTTTTATCTCCTAAAATGCCCCAAAGTATGCCCCCAATTAACATCCCAAACATTTGGCTGTTGATGATCGTTGCTCCAACACTGAGCATGTCTTCATCTGGTACACCTAAATCTTTAAGGCTTTTTACACGTACTACAGAGAATAAAATTAAATCGTAGATATCTACAAAATAGCCAAGCGAGGCTACTAGAATAATTAGAAAGATGTTTTTCTTTTTAGTTTGTTCGTCCATTTATAGTTTAGTTTGATAAAGTGAAACTACAAAAAATTTGGAACAAAAAAACAGTTATTAAAAAAAATTAAAAATACACTTAGTGTTTTTAATTTTTTATTTAAACCAACCTTTATGCCAAAAAAAGATAATTTGTACCAAAGCAATGAAAGCCATTACTAATAAAGTGTACTCGTAGCCATGTGCTTGGTAAAGTTCAGGCATATTGGCTGGCATCACTTTTCCAGTTACGGGATCTTGCTTGGCGAAGTTCATTCCGTAAATACCAGCGATAAAAGTTAGGGGAATAAATATAGAAGAGATGATGGTTAATACCTTCATGATCTCGTTCATCCGGTTGCTGATGATGGACAGGTACATATCAATATTACTCGAAGCAATTTCTTTCATGCTCTCAACCATATCCATTAACTGCACACAATGGTCGTAAGCATCTTTAATAAACATTTTGGTTTGTTCGGAGATTAAATGGCTGTCGCTACGTAAAATATCGTTCATTTTATCTCGCTCTGGCCAAACCACTCTTCGCATCGCAATTAGGTTTCTTTTTACCAGCTGGGTTTCATACATTACCGATTTATCGGGGCGAGTAAGTAAACGGTCCTCTATTTCGTCCATGTCCTCACTCCATTTACTGAGGATAGAGAAATAAGAATCTACAATCATATCCATCAGTGCATACATCAAATAGCCTGTGCCGCCAATCCTAATGTTGCCTTTGCCTTCTTTTAATCGGTTGCGAACGGCATCCAGGCAATCTTCATAGGTTTCTTGAAAGGTATAGAGAACGTTTTTCGTTTGTATAAACGATACCTGCTCATTCTCTAGGCTAGCGTCTTCTCCGAGGCGTAACATTCTGCTAATGGCAAAGTTGTAACCATCGTATTCTTCAAATTTTGGGCGGTGGTAAGTTCTTGTAATGTCTTCTAGTACTAATTTATGTATTTTTAATTCTTCGCTAAATACATTAAAAAGCTCGGCAGAATTTAAGCCTTTAATATCTACCCAGTAAAAAAGATCCTTGTTTTTGGTTTTATCGGTAATGTCTAGCAGGCTGTTAAGCTGTACCACATTAAAAACACTGGCACTAAAGCTATAAAAATTTATTTTAGGCTTTAAAGAGCTACTATCAATAAACACAAAACCTGGTGTAGTGCCTGGTTCTGGTAGTGTATAATGTTTTTTCTTATGCTTAAAACGTACTGGTTTTCCCATACTTTTAGTTTCAATTCGCAATAGCTAGCTTAAAATTTCAAACTCATTATTGCTTAAACATTATCACAATAGTCTAAAAATAATTCTTTGCTTGCGGTCCTTGGTTGAATAGTAAATCTACAATGCTCAAGTTAGCAATAAACTCATTTCTATCGCTAAACACCTGAAAATAGGGCTTTGTTTTAATATTAGGAACTTCCTTTTTAGTCATTACATTCCTGTAATCTACAGCAATATCGGTTTCGTAACTTTCTGTGGTGTTAATTGGGCTAGTTATTTTCAACTGTTTAAACAGCCACGTTAATACATCGCAATTATAATCAAAAAGATAATCGTACTTCTTTTCGTAAAATGGAGCTAAACCATCTTCATAAAACTCGAAATAGGCCGAACTGCGGTAACAGGTTTGTAAACTTAACCAATGCAAGCGCTGCCAACGGTCTTGGTAGCTAATTTTGACATCTTTGTATGGGGTATGTTGTTTAGCACCTTTAACTATCGGCACAACCATATCTAAGCTGCCGTTTGGCGAGGCAATAGTTGCTCTATTTCTGTAAGTCTGTTTTGGGAAGTGTTCAAATTTCTCTAAATCAAATTCGAAATTATGCCCTTTTAAAAGCGTAAAGTAACTAACTGGCGGAAGATAAAATAGTGGAAATATAGCTGGATTTTGCATCTGATATTTTAAGTTTGCAATTCAGTCGCCAAATTAATGATTAAAAAAGGTTTTTTGCACATAGGGATATTTTTTTTACACCTCATCTCATTTCTCCCAATGTGGTTTTTATTTGGTGTTGCTAACATGCTGTACTATTTGCTTTATTATGTAATTGGATATAGAAGAGCTGTAGTGCGTAAAAATCTGATGTTGTCTTTTCCAGAAAAAAACATTGCCGAAATCATTAAGATAGAAAAACGTTTTTACAGGAATTTAACCGATATCATGGTTGAGATTGTTAAAATGAGTTCTATCAGCAAAGCCGAACTTTTGAAAAGAGTGAAAATGAAAAACTTTGAGATGGTTGAAGATTATTTCAGGCGTGGAGAAAGTGCACTGGCCTGCACTGGGCATTATGGCAACTGGGAATTAGGTATGATGGCTGCTGGATTAAAGTTTTCAGCCAAATCACATGTAATCTATAAACCGATTAACAATAAAGTGTTCGAAAATTGGTTCAATACGTTGAGAACTAAATTTGGGAATATTTTTGTGCCCATGAAGCAAACACTGAGAGATGTTGTGGCTACAAAGAACGATATCACTTTATTTTGTTTTGCTAGTGATCAAAGTCCGAGGGGTAGAGATGCACACCATTTGCTAACCTTTTTAAACCAACGTACTGCGGTACTTTTAGGCTTGGAAAAAATAGCCAAACAGACCAATAGACCGATTTTTTACTTCGATTTCAGAAGAATTAAACGTGGATACTATGAGATTGAGTGTCTTCCAATGTGTTTAAATCCGAAGGAAACCGAACCATTTGAAATTACTGCGCTATTTTTTAAGAACTTGACTAAAACCATACACAGAGAACCTGGGGATTGGCTTTGGAGCCACAGGCGCTGGAAAATAAACGATTAGAAAATCTTGACTCGATTAACTTTACACTTTATACTTTTAACTTGTGATAGAACCTAGCGTAGCTGTAGTAATTTTAAATTGGAACGGACAGAGCTTCTTGGAACGCTTTTTACCTAGTGTAGTGAAAACCAACTACGTTAATTTGCAAATTGTGGTAGCAGATAATGCTTCTACAGACAATTCGGTTGCTTTTTTGGCACAACATTATCCTAACATTGAGGTGATTGTTAACGAGAAAAACTATGGCTTTGCCGAAGGTTACAATCAGGCTTTGGCAAAGGTAAATGCCGATTATTTTGTGCTGCTAAACTCTGATGTCGAAGTTCCCGAAAATTGGATCAAACCTGTGATTGATGTGATGCAGCGCAATGAGGATGTTGCAGCTGCTCAGCCTAAAATTAAATGGCAGCAAAACAAAGCGATGTTCGAGTATGCCGGAGCCGCAGGCGGATTTATAGATCGCTTTGGTTTTACTTTTTGCAGGGGTAGGATTTTTGATCACTTGGAAGAAGACCGCGGCCAATATGATACTTATGTACCAGTTTTTTGGGCCAGTGGTGCCGCATTTTTTATCAAGAGTAGAGTTTGGAAAGAAGTAGGTGGTTTAGATGCCGATTTATTTGCACACATGGAAGAAATTGACCTGTGTTGGCGATTAAAAAATAGCGGCTACAAAGTGGTTTGCTGCACAGAAGCCGAAGTATATCATGTGGGGGGCGGTACTTTAAATGCCAGCAGTCCGTTTAAAAGCTACCTCAACTTTAGAAATAACCTCATCATTATGCAAAAAAACCTCCCGTTTGGAGAGGCTGTTTTTAAGGTTTTTGTTCGGTTATGGTTAGACCTAGCGGCTTGGTTTCAGTTTGCATTTAAAGGTAAACTTGGCTTTGCTTTTTCTATCAACAAAGCGCACTATCATTTTTTTAAAGCGTTCTTTAAAACTGCTGCCAAGCGTAGCAGCAGCCAAATTTCCTTAAAAAAACATGATGGCGTTTTAAACGGAAGTATTGTTTGGAAGTATTTTATTGGTAAAAAGAAGAAATTTAGTGATTTATAAGAGTTTGTTCTTTAATCGTTTTATCTACCCAATAAACTGTATTTCTGGCTAAGCCAATGGTACTAAATTTTATCAAGCCATCTTTTCCAACAATAACATGTGTTGGATAAGATTTAATACCATATTTCTGAGCATAAAACCTGCCATCTGGAATTATACTGTAATTAAAAGGGGTATACTTTAAGAAGTCTTTTAGCGCATAAGCATCATCTAATGCAATTGCAATAAAAACGATATCCTTATTCTCTTTATACTTTTCAACCAACTCGTTTAGCTCCGGAATTTCTTTTTTACACGGCGGACAGTTAATAAACCAGAAATTAAAAACTACCACTTTTCCGGTATCTTTTTTGAAATCATATTTAATGCCTGCCAAATCTTTCATTTTATCAAAACGAAACTTATCTCCTTCTCTAAATGCATCGCTTGTTCTTGGTTTAGGAAGCTTAGCAGAAAGTTCAGCGTTTTTCTTTTTTGCAGTAGCTTTCTCTTCTTCTGTTAATTTGTAGAGTAAAAATTCTGTCGTGGTTGTGTTTGCTGTACCATTCGGTTTGATTGCGTAGCTCCCCGTTTGTAGTAGTTTTTGCCAAATAGCATAATGGTAGGTGCTTCCAGTTTCGTCTTTAACAATAGAATTTGCATCTAATTTTGTTGTTTTAGTAATTGTTTGTGGATAAGCGGTTGCAAAACTCATCCAAAGCACCAGTAAGAGCGTGATTTTTTTCATTTTATGATTTATTTATTTTAAAAAACTTTCTAACGCTAAACGATATCCATCTAGACCAAAACCTGTAAGTACGCCTTTACAGTTTTTGCCCGTTAACGAAACGTGACGATATTCTTCACGAGCATAAATATTTGAAATGTGCACTTCTACCACAGGTGCTTTAATGGCAGCAATGGCATCTGCTATGGCTACCGAAGTGTGTGTGTAGCCACCCGCATTGATAATAATTCCATCGTAAGAAAAACCAACCTCATGCAATTTATTAATTAATTCGCCTTCCACGTTGCTTTGGTAGTAGTCAATTTCGATAATGCCGTACTGCGCTCTAAGTTTTTCAATGTAGCCTTCAATAGGTTCTGAACCGTAAATAGACGGTTCGCGGAGGCCTAAAAGGTTTAAGTTTGGTCCGTTAATGATCTGTATCTTCATTTTATCTGTATTTTATTTTATCAGCTACCGCATGCTAAATAAAAATCTGCGCATCTGTGATTAAACAGTAGCAAGCTAAATGTATTTTTGTAGTGGATTTGCCTTACGCAATGTTATAAAAAAGAACTCAAATAATGAACAGTCAATCGTATCTAAAAGGATTTGCCGCTTACCTAAAGCTAGAGCGTTCATTAGCCCAAAACAGTATCAATGCTTATATAACTGATGTAGAAAAGCTCTTTCAATACTTCGAGGCCAATAATAAAGACATTACATTAAACACAATTAAATTAAAAGACTTACGAGAGTTTTTGATCTGGTTAAATGAGCTAGGGGCAGAGGCCAGTACACAGGCTAGGGTAATTTCGGGTATCAAATCTTTTTTTATGTACTTGTTGCAAGAAGAAATTGTTGTCAATAACCCTTCTAGTTTGCTCGAAACTCCGAAGATTGCACGTAAACTGCCAGATACTTTAAGTGTACATGAAATTGATTTGCTGATTGGGTCTATAGATGCTTCTAAGCCTGATGGTATGAGAAACAAGGCAATGATGGAGGTTTTATACGGCTGTGGTTTAAGGGTTAGCGAATTAACAGACTTGAAAATCTCTGATATATTTGAAGAATCTGAATTTATTAAAGTGGTAGGGAAGGGCAACAAAGAACGAATTGTTCCCATTGGAGCTACCGCGTTAAAACTAATCAAGATTTATATGGAAGAAGTGAGGGTGCATGCCACCATAAAAAGAGGAAACGAAGATTATATTTTTTTGAATAGATTTGGTGCTAAGCTCTCCAGGATAGCTATTTTTAACTTGATAAAATCATTGGCGGTGGCAGCTGGTATAAAAAAATCAATTAGTCCGCATACGTTGAGGCACTCATTTGCTACGCATTTAATAGAGGGAGGGGCCGATTTGAGGGCTATCCAGGAAATGTTGGGTCACGCCAGTATTACTACAACAGAAATTTATACACATCTAGACCGTGATTATCTCAAAACTGTAATTACAGAATTTCATCCTAGGGCATAAAAAAGCCACCTGAATTTTATCAAGTGGCTTTACATATTCTTTAGACCAATTAATTAGTTGGTTTCTCTGCCGATTTCCCAATTAAATCCATAAACTGATCTAATTTAGGTGTAATGATAATCTGTGTACGTCTGTTTTTCATTTTTCCGGCTGGTGTATCATTTCCTGCAATTGGGTTGTACTCGCCTCTGCCACCTGCTGTTAAACGCTTAGGATCTACTCCATAGTTGTTTTGTAAGCTTTGCACCACAGATGAAGCCCTTAATGCACTTAAATCCCAGTTGTTTCTGATGTTGGCCATCTTAATAGGTACGTTATCCGTATTACCTTCTACTAGTACTTCGTAATCTTTATAATCGGTAATAATTTTAGCGATTTTGCCCAAGGTAACACTCGCTTTATCAGAAATTTCGTAGCTTCCAGATTTGTATAACATATTATCTGATAGCGAAATATAAACCACACCCTTTAAAACTTGAACATCTACATCGCTCATTTCTTCTCTACTTAATGAACGGGTTAGGTTGTTGGTTAGCACCATGTTAAGCGAATCGCTTTTGCTTTTGGCAGCAATCAATTCTTTAATATATTTATTTGAGGTATTGATTTCATCAACCAACTTTGAAATGTTCACATTGCCTTGATTGCTTGCATTTAAACATTTATTTAATGCTTCTTGCAGCTCTTTGGAGTTGGCTCGCTCTCTGGCAATGGCGTCATCTAAGCTGGTAATTCTAGTTTTAGCATTAGATAGTTCTGATTCTGTTTTGACTAGTTTGCCATTAAGATCGTTGTACTGCTGTTGTACCTGGTTAAAATTACCTTGCAATTCGGCGTATTTCTTTTTGCTAACGCCACAGCTAGCTAATAACACTACTGCGGTTAGGGCAGCTACTGATTTCAGTTGATTCATAACATGTTAATTGATGTAAAACAATATGTAAACAATTTATATTCTTAAAAGTTTTAAAAGTAGATTTTGGAAGTTGTACTTGTTAAGGTAGTGGTGGTTTTTGAGCACTTACCATACGTTCTTTACCTTGCATATCGAGCCTTAATCTAATATCGGTAAAACCTTTATTTCCTAACATTTGTATCGTTTCCTTGCCCAGGTTGGCATTAATCTCGAAAAACAAAAGCCCATCTTTTTTTAGGTGCTTCAATGCAAAATCAGCAATGGCCTCATAAAAGATTAAAGGTTTTTCATTACTTACAAAAAGTGCGGTATGAGGCTCGTTCGCCAACACATTTTGGTGCATTTCAGCTTTCTCATATTCTTTAATGTAAGGAGGGTTGCTAACGATGATGTCAAATTTAGAACCATAGGTTTCTGCGTAATTGAGGATGTCGTCTTCGATGAAAGTGACGCCCACATCATTCAGTAATGCATTTTCTTTAGCGGTGGCCAAAGCTGTAGAAGAAATATCTACAGCAGAAACATAAGCTTTAGGTAAGTGCTTTTTTAATGCGACGGCGATGCAACCACTTCCCGTACCAATATCAATTAGGTTTACTATTGAAGGGCTATTTAGGCTTGCGCTGCCAATTGCAAACCGAGAACTGCAAACTGATAATACCCACTCCACTAGCTCTTCGGTTTCTGGTCTTGGTATTAAAACGGATGGATTCACTTTAAACTTTAACCCGTAAAATACTGTATGTCCAATTATATATTGTATAGGATTGCCTTTGGTTAAGCCAAGTAAAATGTTGTTTAACCTAATCAACGCTGTATCCGGAACCAATTCCTGCTTATTTAAAATATAATCTGTTTTTTGGTATCCTAGAACTTCTTCTATAGCAATTAAAAAAAGTGAGTGTATCTCACCTTCATCGTACAATACGTTTAATTTATCTTGATATAAAGCTGCTAGCTCGGTTAATGTCATGGTTGTGCTACCTTACAAAATCTAAAGTTTAAAAGTACTAAAATGCGCTAACAGCTTAAAATTTCAACTCATTAAATGCCAAAATAAAATCTATTTTTGCAAAGATGGAACACGAGTTTTACATGCAGCGCTGCTTAACATTGGCAATTAAAGGCTTGGGAAAAGTAAGTCCGAACCCAATGGTAGGCTGTATAATTGTACATGAGGATCAGATTATTGGCGAAGGTTACCATCAGCAATTTGGCGAGGCACATGCAGAAGTGAATGCGGTTAAGGATGTATTTGAAAGACATGGCGATAAAGCAACAGAATTACTTAAAAAAGCTACCGCTTATGTTACCTTAGAGCCTTGTGCCCATTTTGGCAAAACTCCGCCATGCGCCGATCTGCTTATCAAACATCAGATCAAAAAAGTAGTTGTCGGAAATACTGATCCTTTCGAAAGTGTAAATGGAAAAGGTATCGAAAAGCTAAAAAATGTGGGGATAGAAGTGGTCTCGGGTGTGTTAGATGAGGAATGTAAGTTGGTAAATAGACGTTTCTTTACCCGCATAAAAGAGCATCGCCCTTATTTTATCTTAAAATGGGCGCAAACTGCTGATGGCTTTTTTGCTCCCGAAGATCAATCGCAGCGATGGATTTCTGGTGCCGAAGCGAAGGTGCTAACCCACCAATGGCGCAGCGAAGAAGACGCCATTTTGGTAGGTAAAAACACGGTGCTAGTAGATAATCCTCAACTTGATACCCGTGAGGTTTTTGGTAAAAATCCAATTCGTTTGGTCATTGATAAAAACCTTGATATTCCATTGAATTTTCATATTTTCAATGATGTTGCAAAAACCATCATTTTCAATGAAGTAAAAACGGATGTTGTTGGTAATATCCACTTTGTGCAAATGGAAGATATGCATTTCTATTTACCTCAAAAAATAGCGTATCAGCTTTACTTAATGGATATTCAATCGGTAATTATAGAAGGAGGAGCCAATATTTTAAGTCAGTTTATAACTGCTAATTTATGGGACGAAGCCCGTATATTTACCAGCAAAACAACATGGGGAGAAGGCGTTAAGGCACCTCTAATTAACGGCAAAATTAGAGAAGAAATTTCTGTTGGAAATGACAGGTTACAGATTTTAAAGCGTTAATTTTTTAAAGAAATTTTATAAAAAAGCAAAATGGTTTATTTGGCGTTAAGTATCATTTGTAGTGTAACTGTTGGCGTTTTGTTTAAGCTTGCTAGGCGTTACCAGATTAACCTTGCACAAGCCATTACTTGGAATTATCTTTTTGCAATTGGCTTAAGCTTAATGTGTTTTAAGCCAGATTTTGCCAATCTTGCTACGGTTAGTTTTTCTCCGTTTTATTGGATTTTAGGTGTTTTAATGCCGTGCATCTTTTTAATTTTGGGAAAGTCGGTGCGTAACGCGGGCATAGCCAGAACAGATATTGCCCAACGTTTATCTCTTTTCATTTCTTTAAGTGCAGCCTACTTCTTATTTAACGAAAATTTCGACAGATATAAGGAAGTAGGTATTGTTTTTGGTTTTGCCGCAATCATTTTTACCATATACAGAAAAAGTGATAGGGTATCGAGCAAAAGAAGCTGGTTGTATCTATTGTTGGTTTTTATAGGTTTCGGCACCGTAGATGTATTGTTTAAATTGGTAAGCCTAATTACAATAGTTCCCTACACTACTTCTTTATTTATTATCTATAGCATTGCTTTTGTACTTTCTATATTTTACTTGCTTTATTTGGTGTGGCGTAAAAAGACCAAGCTACAATTAATCAATTTTTTATGTGGCTGTATCTTAGGTATTTTCAATTTCGGAAATATTCTTTTCTATCTAAGGGCGCATAAAGAAATGGCTAACAACCCCTCAACGGTATTTGCAGCCATGAATATGGGGGTAATTATTGCAGGAACATTAATCGGTATTTTTGTTTTTAGGGAGAGGTTAAGTCGATGGAACTACATTGGTTTAGCGCTAGCAATGGTTTCAATTATACTTATTACACTATCAAAAATTTATGCTGTTTAGCGATACGTACCAAACTATAACACAAACAAGCGAAGGCATTTTTAGGGATAAGGGCAGCAAGTTTATCGCCTATGCTTACCCTATAAAAAGTGAAACGGAAGTGAAGGAGTTAACGGCGAAATTAAGGGCAGAGCACAACAAAGCCAGGCACTTTTGTTGGGCCTTGCGTTTAACCCCAGATCGGGCGGTACATAAATTCAACGATGATGGTGAACCTTCTGGAACGGCGGGAAGACCCATTTTAAATGCGTTATTATCAGCAGATGTGACTAATATCTTAGTAGTTGTAGTGCGTTATTTTGGCGGTACGTTGCTGGGTGTCCCTGGATTAATAAATGCATATAAAACAGCTACTGTAGAAGCGTTAAATGCAGCAGAAATTGTAACCAAAACGGTAAACGATGTCTATGAGTTAGAGTTCGATTATTTAATGATGAATGAGGTAATGCGTGTAATAAAAGAAGAGCAGCTGAGTGTCTTAAATCAAAATTTTGATACGCATTGTAAACTGACTTTCGAAGTAAGAAAAGCAAATCTCAACATCGTTATAAACAAGTTAGATAAGATCGAAGGTTTAAAAACCGTATATTTAGGTACAGTTTAGGGGGCAGGGGTTAGGTATCATAGGTTAGGGATTAGGAGACAGGGATCAGCTATTAGTTGATAAGAATAATCAATAACCAACGAACTAATGACCAATGAGCCAGTGAACTAATGAACTAATGAACCAATGAAAATGAAAATATCAGAAGCTGATTTAATAATCAATCCGGATGGAAGTATTTACCACTTGAATTTACTGCCAGAAGATATTGCGGATACCGTAATTACCGTAGGCGATTTGGATCGTGTGCCAGAAGTAAGCAAGTATTTTGACCGTATTGAGCTAAAGAAAGGCAAGCGTGAGTTCATTACACATACGGGTTATATTGGCAATAAGCGGATTACTGTGATCTCTACCGGCATTGGTACCGATAATATCGATATTGTTTTTAATGAGCTAGATGCGCTGGTTAATATCGATTTTGAGAGTAGAATGGTAAAGGGACAGCTAAAATCTTTAAATATCGTCAGAATTGGTACTTCTGGAGCCGTTCAGCCAAATGTTCCTATGGGGACTATATTGGCGTCCTCTTTCGGCTTAGGTTTTGATGCCTTAATGCACTACTACGAGCAGGAGTTAGATTTAGAAGAAAAAGCTTTGTTGGCCGATATCAATTCGCACTTTAACGGTTTGGATGGAATTAAGCCTTACCTGACCAAGGCAGACGAAAGTTTAATGCAACAATTTGCCCATGATATGCCAACCGGAATTACTGCTACCGCACCAGGTTTTTATGCTCCGCAAGGCCGACAGGTAAGAGCAAAAAATGCAGTAGCCAACTTTATTGGGCAATTGAATAGCTTTAAAAGTGGAGAGAACCGTATTACCAATTTAGAAATGGAAACGGCGGGTATTTATGCTTTGGCGAAAACCCTTGGGCATAAAGCGCTATCAATTAATGCGATTTTGGCTAGTCGTGTAAAATTTGAGTTTAGCAGTAACCCAAATGCCATTGTAGAAAAAGCAATTCAGACTATATTGGAAAGAATTTAAACTTAAATTCTTTCCAATAAATCCAAGTTATTTAACCTCAACTTTATATATCGTAGTTTGATGGTAAATTTCTTCGGGCGCTAAAACAGTAGTAGGAAATTCTTCGATATTGATCGAATTTGGCGCATGTTGTGTTTCTACACAAAAAGCACTAAATTCTCCATAATTTTTGCCGTTTTTTCCACCTTTAACATTCAGGTGCTTTGCAGTGTACAAATGTGCCACTGGCTCGGTAGTGTAAACCGCTAGGGTCAAGCCACTTTCCTGATCTGAAGTTTTGCTTGCCAAGCTTAAATCGCCATAAGTTTTATCTAATACGTAGCTTTGGTCGTAACCGTTTATCTCGTCCCAACCTTCGGCAAAAGTTTTACCTTTCCTAAAATCATGATGCGAGCCCTCTACCGGAATTAATTTACCGGTAACTACAAAATTATCGTCTTGTTCTAGCCAATTCGAGGCATTCATTTGGTGGTAGTGCGAACCAACATGCCCGCTATTTTCCGACAAATTGAAATAGCTGTGGTGGGTTAGGTTTACAGGAGTAGCTTCATCAGTATCCGCTTGGTAGGTTAATATCAGTTCGTTGTTTTGGGTAAGCGTAAATCGTAGTTGAACAGCCAAGTCGCCCGGAAATCCCTCTTCGCCATCTTCGCTGTAATAATGAAAAGTAACCGATGGATTGTCGCCCGAAGTCAACTCGATAATGTCCCACACTTTTTTATCAAAACCAGCATTACCACCATGCAAGCAGTCGCTGCCGTTATTTTGCGGCACTTGGTAAGTAATTCCATCAACCATAAACTCGCCATTTTTAATTCTGTTGGCGTATCTGCCCACAATGGCACCAAAATAAGGGTAGTTAGCTAGGTAATCTTCACTAATGTAGCTTTCAAAATTATCAAAGCCTAAAACAATATCCTGAGCTTCGCCTTTGGCGTTTTTAACAATAAATTTATTGATGATGGTGCCATAGTTGAATAGTTTTACATAGGTGCCTTTGCTGTTGGTAAGTTCTACGGCTATTACTTCTTTTTCATCTACTAATATGCCTGTAGTTATTTGGTTTGCTTTCATTATTCTTATCTTAGGCCTTCTTTTTAAGGCTTACAATAATAATCAATGTTAAGTTAAAAGTGAAGCACCGAAATTAAAAAGGCAATTATTTATCAAACGCAAAAAGCGATTTTTTGCACTGTATTTTATCTAATCATTACCAAATGGAAGACCAGATTTATCAACTATTTCAACAAAAATACGGCAAGCCCCAGCAAGCCTGTTATTTCGCTCCTGGCCGTGTAAATTTAATTGGCGAGCATATAGATTATAACGGAGGTCTGGTAATGCCATGTGCCATTACTGCCGGAACTTGGTTGTTATTAGCGCCCAATAATGATGGGGTAGTTAGATTGGCAAGTGCAAATTTCGAGGCTTGTGCAGAATTGCCCTTGCAAAAAAGTTATTCAAAGGTAGGTTCCGAATGGTATAATTATCCATTGGGGATCATCAACGAGCTACAAAATGAAGATTGGCATTGCAGCGGGTTAGATTTACTTTACTACGGCAATATCCCAATCGGCGCTGGTCTATCTTCATCGGCATCTATTGAGGTATTAACTGCGTATGCAATAAACGATTTCTTTAGCTTAGGTATAGATTTATTGTCGATTGTTAAACTTTCGAAAAAAGTAGAAAACGATTTTATCGGCCTAAATTCTGGTATTATGGACCAGTTTGCCGTTGCTTTTGGAGAACCTGATAAAGCCATTTTGTTGAATTGCGATACGCTGAAACATAAAATGATTGATTGTGATTTAGGCGATTACTCGCTTGCCATTATCAATACGAATAAACACAGAGAACTTGCAGATTCTAAATATAACGAAAGGGTAGAAGAGTGCCAGCAAGCCCTTGAAGATCTGCGTCAAGAAATTAATATCAATTATTTATGTGAATTAAGTGCCGAGAAATTTGCACTTCATAGTTATCTCATCAAGGACGAAACTGTGCTAAAAAGAGCTACACACGTAGTTAAAGAAAATGATCGAGTACATGGAGCATCAAAAGCTTTAAATGAATGTAATTTGGTAGAGTTTGGCAGGTTAATGTATGCCTCGCATGAGTCGTTAAAAGAATTGTATGAGGTAACTGGCAAAGAGCTAGATACCATTGTAGATTTTTGTGCAGACTATGCGGATGTAATTGGTGCCCGCATGACGGGGGCTGGTTTTGGTGGTTGCGCTATCGCTTTGCTTAAAAAAGGTAGCGAGGTAGATTTTGCCAAACAACTCTCGGAAGTATATTTCAATGAAATTGGATACCATGCAACTATTTATGTGCAAGAAATTGGCGACGGGCCAAAAAGGATCTGATAATTAGCTGATGTGATGATTTAAATAGCTTAAAAATGAACTATGAGCTAGTGAACGAATAAACAAACAAATGAAAAAACTAAAATTAGAAGAACTTAACAGAGTAGATATAGAAGGGTTTAAAGCGCAGGAAAAACTACCTGTAGTTATTATGCTCGATAATGTAAGGAGTATGCATAATGTAGGTTCTGTTTTTAGAACTGCGGATGGTTTTTCTGTAGAAAAAGTAGTGTTGTGTGGTATTACGGCACAACCTCCACATCGTGAAATTGAAAAAACTGCATTAGGAGCTACGCAATCGGTAGAGTGGGAGCATATTGATGATACCTTAACAGCAATTGAGAAATACAGACAACTAGGCTATCAGATTATTGCCATAGAACAAGCGCAAAATAGTGTCATGCTCAATAAAAATAAGCCTACGCTAGAAGATAAATACGTGCTGATTTTTGGCAATGAAGTAAATGGCGTAAGTGATGAGGCCATGCAGCAAATTGATAAATGCATCGAGATACCCCAATTTGGCACTAAACATTCTTTTAATATTGTGATATCAGCGGGTATAGTGTTGTGGGATTTTTTCGCTAAAATGAAATTATAAACCAAGCCACAGATATACAAATAAGCATGTAAAGATTGATAAAGTATTTGTTTATCTTAAGTATTGATGCCAGATACTGTGGCATAAGGAGAAGAAATGGAAAATCAATTGCTAAAAAAGCTACAAGTTAAGCTGGGCTTTAAGGTAAGTGTAATTAACGCACCTGAAAATGCAGCTGCTATATTTGGTGATATCACCAATTCGGTTGAGTTTGCCTATCAAATGCTGCCAAATTACGATGCTTATTTGGTTTTTGCCATTACCAAAGAAAATTTATTTGAGGCTTTAAATATCATTAAGCCTTTTATAAAAGATAAAACCGTTGCTTGGATTTTCTACCCAAAAGCCAAAACTGCGCTAGCATCAGATTTGAATTTGATGCAGTCGTGGGATGATTTGAAGAAATATGATCTTGCTCCTTGCGGCTCTGCGGCAGTTAACGAAATTTGGACTGGCATTCGGATTAAACCTGCCTCAAGCCAGAAAAAATCCGGAGTAGGTAATACTGAAATTGCAAAGAACGAATATGGTAGGTATATTGATGTAGCTAATAAAATAGTTACGCTGCCAGAGGATTTAAAAGCAGCTTTAACAGAACATCCTACGGCTTTGGCTTACTACGAACAATTAGCTTATTCGCACAAAAAAGAATATGTGCTATGGATCATCACTGCCAAACAAGAAAAGACTAGGGTAGATAGGACGAATAAGATGATAGAGAAGTTAGTGGACAAGAAAAAAAATCCTTCTGAGAAGTAGTACAAACTGTGTTTCAAACAAAAGTGTTCGCCTTATGTTAGTAAGGAAAGACATTTTATGCGTATTTACTTCATTCTTTTCGTAGCAATAACATTACTCCCTATAGTTTTAAAAGCGCAGGCTAGAGCCGATAAATTATATACCGTTAGCGGTATCGGAACTTCGGTACCGGTGGGCAAGGCCGCTGATGTTTTTGGACGCAAAATATCAACCACTTTAGGGTTAAATTATGGATTAGGCCAGGGAGGCTTGTTTTTTTATCCAAAGGTAAGTTTGCATGCGTTTTCTTATCGAGCAAAAATGCCTGATGCGGGATTTACTTATACCGCACAAGTTGGACGAGCAACCACATACCTTTTAAATCTTGGCTTAGGATATCGAAAAATGGTAGGTAAATTTGCTTTTTATGGTTTCGCTGGTGCGGGTGGTGGTTATATTTTAACCCCAAGGGTTAATGTAAATGATGCTGCTTTACAGGTAAAACTTAGTAACCAAAGTCATTTTATGCCCATAGCAGAGGGTGGGGCAGGCATAGAATATAGTTTGGGAGGCTTAGCCATATTTACCGAGGCCAGTTACATGAATGGTTTTGAAAAAATACAAGCAAGAAATTTTACTACAGTGCCGCTAACTATAGGCATTAAACCTAATTTAAGTAAGTTGTTTAATAGATAATTTTCCAAAATTAGAATTGTTCGAGACAATTTTAGAAATAAAATACACGGGCGCCTCTCATTTGAAAATTTCACATTTCATACCTAATTCGAACCTCTAAAGTGTCAATCTAATGTACTATCTAACATTCGTTTTCGCTTAGCATTTCTATTAAGCTTAAATTTGAACATAAATAGAAGAAATCATGTTTAAGGATAAAGTTGCAGAGGCGTATAGACAGATACAAGACAGTATTTGTAAAGGATTGGAAGTGGCAGATGGAAAAGCTGTTTTTGAAGAAGAATTATGGGAACGCGAGGGCGGCGGCGGCGGTAGGACTAGGGTTTTACAGCACGGTAATGTGATCGAAAAAGGCGGAGTAAACTTTTCTGCAGTTTATGGTAAATTACCAGAAGCGGTGAAAAAATCCTTTAAAGTAGAAAATGATGAGTTTTTCGCTACGGGTGTATCTATTGTACTGCATCCAGAAAACCCTTTTGTGCCAATTATTCACATGAATATCCGTTATTTCGAAATGGATGAGCAAACCCGTTGGTTTGGTGGCGGTATAGATTTAACACCACATTACGTAATTCCAACGGATGTTAGGTTTTTTCATTACCATTTAAAGCAGGCTTGCGATGAATTTAAATCCGAATTTTACCCTCGTTTTAAAGCTTTAGCCGATGATTATTTTTTTATCAAACATCGCAATGAAACTAGGGGAGTAGGCGGTATTTTCTACGACCGTTTGAAACCCGAAAACACAGGGTTGAGCTACGAGCAATTATTAGATTTTTCTGTGGCGGTAGGTAATACATTTTTGCCTATTTACACCGAATTGATTGATAGAAATAGGGATAAAGAGTACACAGATTTACATAAGGAATGGCAATATTTACGTAGAAGTAGGTATGCGGAGTTCAATTTGGTTTACGACTCGGGAACCAAGTTTGGTTTAGAAACTAACGGACGTATTGAAAGTATTTTGATGAGCCTACCGCCAACAACGAAGTGGAATTACAATGCACAAGCAAAGCCTAATACCGAAGAAGAGGTAACTACCCATTTCCTAAAAAAGGGTGTAGATTGGGTTTAACAAAGTATTTAGTTAACAAAAAAGGAGCTTACTCGGCTCCTTTTTTGTTATTCAGCTCTTTTTAAGCCAAACTTTTCTATTTTACTATATAGGTGACTTCGCTGAATATCTATATCATCGGCAGTTTTAGAAACATTCCAGTTGTTTTTTTCTAGTTTAAATTTGATGAATTCTTTTTCTGCAAAATCTTTATACTCTTGGAAATTGCTAAAACCATCGTAGTTAAAGCTACCTCCACCTTGGCTCTGGTTGCCACTTTGATGCCCGGTACCAACATTGGTTCCTCCACCCGGATTTGCAAACGCTACCACATCTTGTTCGGTAATGGTTTTGTCGCTCAAAATAATTAAACGCTCAATCATGTTTCGTAATTCACGAACGTTACCTGTCCAAGGTAATCTTTTCAACGCTTCCATGGCACCATCTGTAATCTTTTTGGCCGGCATGCCATATTCGCCACAAATTTCTTCTAAAAAGCTTTGTGCAATTACGGGTATATCATCTGTACGTTCTGTTAAATGCGGAACATGAATGTTAATTACGTTTAAACGATGGTACAAGTCCATCCTAAAGTTGCCATCTTCAATTTCCTTTAAAAGGTCTTTATTGGTTGCTGCAACAATCCTCACGTTTACGTCAATTTCTTTCTCGCCACCAACACGGGTAATTTTATGCTCTTGTAAGGCACGTAACACTTTTGCCTGTGCCGACATGCTCATGTCGCCAATCTCGTCTAGAAACAAGGTGCCGCCGTTTGCCAATTCAAATTTGCCGATACGTTGTTTTACGGCAGAAGTAAAAGATCCTTTTTCGTGACCAAATAGTTCACTTTCTATCAGTTCTGAAGGTATTGCAGCGCAATTTACTTCTATCAGTTGGTTGTCGGCACGACTAGATTTTTCGTGTAACCAACGAGCCACCAGTTCTTTACCACTACCGTTAGCCCCAGTAATTAATACTCTGGCTTCTGTAGGCGCCACTCTATCAATGGTTTCCTTAATTTTTCCAATGGTATCCGAATTACCTAAGATGTCACGAGTTTTTGAGACCTTTCTTTTTAAAACCTTGGTTTCGGTAACTAAAGAGCCGCGGTCTAAACCGTTACGTACGGTAATTAATAGGCGATTTAGATCAGGTGGTTTAGAGATAAAGTCAAATGCGCCTTTTTTACTGGCCTCGACAGCGGTTTCTACAGTACCGTGACCAGAAATCATGATAAATGGAAGGTCTGGCTTAATGCCAAGTGCCGTTTCCAACACTTCCATACCATCCATCTTATTCATTTTAATGTCGCAAAGAACCAAATTGTAATCGTTCTTTTTGATCATTTCTAATCCGTCGATGCCGTTATCTACATCATCAACTTCATAGTTTTCGTATTCAAGTATTTCTCTGAGCGTACTTCGTATCGCTCTTTCATCATCAATGATTAGCAGTTTTGCCATTTCGTAGGTATTAAGCTATTTACAATGCGAATATATTGTTTTTTCTGAAATGTATAGTTTTTTGTACAATCCGTTTTTATAACGATGATAGTGGAAAGTTGTTTGAATTTTTTAGCCAAAGTGCTTGTCCCGAATATTGGGAGTGCACAACTGTTTTTAATTCACTTAATATTTTGTATTTTTGGTTGATGGGCAGATTAAAAATATACGATACCGATATACCCCGTGAAAGCATAATAGCAGAACGGGAAGCTGTATATTTGAACAAATCTGCGGAGCAAAAAATCCATGCCTTATTGCAGCTTAATTATGTTGCTGTACAATTAAATGGAGGCAAGCCTTTGAAACAGCCTCAGGGTAGGGGCATTATTATTCGTAAAGCAAATCATATTTAGTCATGTCTTTCGATAAGGAAAGTGCTGAAATGTTGCAGCTACTGAGTATTTTCCAAAAGCACAAAGTGGATTATTTAATTGTTGGTGGTTTTGCAGTTAACAGATACGGTTACAATAGAGCTACAGGTGATTTAGATATTTACCTCAGAGATACTAAAGAAAATCGTAAAAATTTAATTGAAGCCATTGATGAAATGGGGTATGGAAGATATGATTTATTGATAGATACGCCAATTATTGCCGGTTATTGTGAGATTATGATGGATGATGGGATGTATGCAGATTTGATGACGGATATTCCTGGGTTGGATAAAGAAAATTACGATGAATATTTAAGTATGGCTACTGTTGATATGGTCCAAGGATTTGAAATCAAGTTTTTACATTACAATCATCTATTGAAAAATAAAAAAGCAACTAATAGGATTAAGGATCAATTCGATGTGCAAGAATTAGAACGCATTAATAAGAAAGGTTAAACTTGTTTTCAATGGTCTCTAGAGTCGAGATTTGCAATCTCGACTTAAATAGCAACGAGCTAAGGGTTTAAAAATCAACAGATAAAATGTTGGTGATTACACATCCCGAACAGCCAAAGACCTAATAAGTGCTATAACTTTGTCAATCTTAAATTTACGAAAAGCCTTGGAGATTGACAAAGTTAGTGTAGTGCCTTTTGTTAACTAAACCTGATAGGAGTGGAAATACTTTTTGTTGGTGTCATCCTGAGCTTGTCGAAGGATTGCTGTTTAATAGATGCTTCGATAAACTCAGCATGACAATGATGAAAAGCAGTTCCAACAAAAAGATTGAAACGAATAGCAGGACTGAAATTGCCAAGAACCCATACCTTCGGTTTTCAAAAAAATAACAATTAAACAATTCAGCAGTTCAAACAGTTAACCGATAAAAACAATTTGACAATTAATTAATTCAACATTTTACTAATCAGAAAAATAGCGTATCTTTGCAGCCAATTAATTAATTTTAACTTTAATATTATTCAAGAATGTATTTAAGTACAGAAAAGAAAGCCGAAATTTTTAAACAACACGGCGAAGTTGCAACCAACACTGGTTCTGCAGAAGGTCAAGTAGCATTGTTTACTTACCGTATTGCTCACTTAACAGAGCACTTGAAAAAAAATCGTAAAGATTTTTCTACTCAGTTAGCTCTACAAAAATTAGTGGGTAAACGTCGTGGAATTTTAGCTTATCTTTACAAAAAAGATATTAACCGTTACCGTGCTATCATCAAAGCTTTATCGCTTAGAGATATCATCAAATCGGTGTAATGTTAATAAAAGCCATTCTTTTAGAGTGGCTTTTTTTGGTTTAATACAAGAAGAAATTATAAATAAACTCGATCTGTTCGAAAGAGGAAAAGCAGATCACAACATTAGAATATGAATGTAATAAAAAAATCGTTCGATTTGGGCGATGGAAGAATTGTAGAAATTGAAACAGGTAAATTAGCCAAACAAGCTGATGGTTCTGTAGTAGTTAAAATGGGCGATACCATGTTGTTAGCAACAGTAGTATCAACTGTAGGTGCTAAACCAGGTACCGATTTTTTACCTTTATCGGTAGATTATCAAGAAAAATATGCGGCTACTGGCCGTATTCCAGGAGGTTTCTTACGTCGTGAGGCGAGATTATCTGATTACGAGGTATTGATCTCTCGTTTGGTGGATAGAGCTTTGCGTCCGTTGTTCCCTTCAGATTATCATTCGGATACCCAAGTGATGATTTCATTAATTTCTGCTGATAAAAATATCATGCCTGACTGTTTAGCTGGTTTAGCGGCATCGGCAGCATTGGCAGTGTCGGATATTCCTTTTAACGGGCCAATATCTGAAGTGCGTGTAGCAAAAATTGATGGTAACTTAGTAATTAACCCTTATGCTAGCGATTTAGAGCGTGCAACTTTAGAATTTATGGTTGCTGGTTCTGCTAACGATATCGTAATGGTAGAGGGTGAGTGCGACGAGATCCAAGAAGAAGAAATGGTGGAGGCATTGAAATTTGCTCATGAGGCAATTAAAGTTCAATGTGCTGTGCAGGTTGAATTGACCGAAGCTACAGGCAAAACCGTTAAACGTGAATATAACCACGAAGATCACGATGATGAGTTAAAAGCTAAAGTCTATGCTGATACTTATGACAAAGTTTATGCGATAGCAAAATCGGGTTCTACTAAAGAAGAGCGTTCTGAAGCTTTTACAGCCTTAATTACAGAGTTTTTAGAGGCGATGCCAGAAGAAACAGAAGATTTAACCAAAGCATTAGCTAAACACTATTATCACGATGTACAGTATGATGCTGTACGTGCTTTATTGCTAGATGAAGGTATCCGTTTAGATGGTCGTGCAACTACACAAATTCGTCCAATCTGGAGCGAAGTAGGTTATTTGCCTGCTGCTCACGGTTCTGCAGTATTTACACGTGGCGAAACACAATCTTTAACATCGGTTACTTTAGGTAGCAAAGACGATGAGCAAATGATTGATGGTGCTTTCTTTAATGGCTACAACAAGTTCTTATTGCACTATAATTTCCCTGGTTTCTCAACTGGTGAGGTTAGACCAAATAGAGGTGCTGGTCGTCGTGAAATTGGTCACGGTGCTTTAGCGCAACGTTCGTTGAAAAAGGTATTGCCAGAAGGTGCTGAAAATCCATATACAATCCGTATCGTATCTGATATTTTAGAATCTAACGGTTCTTCATCAATGGCTACAGTTTGTGCTGGTACATTGGCTTTGATGGATGCAGGTATTAAAATTAAAGCTCCAGTATCAGGTATTGCAATGGGTTTAATTACTGATGAGAAAACTGGTAAATATCAAATCCTTTCGGATATTTTAGGTGATGAAGATCACTTGGGAGATATGGACTTTAAAGTAACTGGTACTGAAAAAGGTATTGTTGCTTGTCAAATGGACTTAAAAATTAATGGTTTATCTTACGAAGTTTTAACTAAGGCTTTGTTACAGGCTAAAGAAGGCCGTTTACACATCTTAAACGAGATGAAGAAAACGATTGCTGCTCCAGCTGAGGATTACAAACCACATGCTCCACGTATCGTTTCATTATCTATTGATAAAGAATTTATTGGTGCTGTAATTGGCCCAGGTGGTAAAATTATTCAAGAAATGCAACGCGAAACTGGCGCATCTATCTCTATCGAAGAGGTGGGTAACAAAGGTATCGTTGAGATTTTTGCAGATAATAAAGCTGCCATTGATGCTGCCGTTGGCCGTATCAACGCAATTGCCGCCAAGCCAGAAATTGGTGCCATTTACCAAGGTAAAGTAAAATCTATTATGCCATTTGGGGCATTTGTAGAGGTTATGCCAGGTAAAGATGGATTATTGCATATCTCAGAAATTTCATGGGCTCGTTTAGAAACTATGGATGGTGTGTTGAAAGAAGGCGATAAAATTGAGGTTAAATTGTTGGATATCGACAAGCAAGGTAAAATGAAACTTTCTCGCAAGGTTTTATTACCAAGACCAGAAAAGCCAGCTGCGCCACAAGCGTAAATAGTAACAAAGTCCGCAAGTCGGAATGTATATCATCCCTTTCAGTATTTGCTGGAAGGGATTTTTTTATTAATGAAAATTGATTTTCTTGGATTAAAGCTGTTGCGGCAAGATGAGCTCTTTGTTTTTGAAAGGATAATGGCCTATGGCTTTATAAAGTGCACCACTTGTTACCATGTTTTTAATTTGCTCTAAGTGCTTTGTATGATGCAAGTCTGTTCCGGCAAAATCGTACCATCCTTTTTGTAAAATATGCGCCGCAAATGACTTGATTTCTTTGCCGTAATAACCAGCTATAGAGAGTAGGTTCAATTGAAAAAAGACCTTCCTTTCTTTTAGCCTGGCAAATTTATCTACTTGGTTATGGTAGAATAAATATCTTTCTGGATGAGCTAAAATTACCTTTATCCCCCCGATTTGAAGATCAAAAATGATCTGTTCTAAATTTCGTACTTCGGTAGAGTAGGGTACTTCTACCAAAATGTAACCATTAGCTAAAGGCATTAAATTTGGAGTGATTTTAAAAGCATCATCTACCATGTGTTCTGCAGCTGCGGTTATATTTACCTTAATTGAAGATATTTCTTCAGAATTTTTTACCAATTGTAAAGCCGTAGATATGGTTTGCGGTGTGTTTGGATATAGCCCTTCGTAAATGTGGGGCGTACAAATGAAATGGTCTAAACCTAAATTGTTCAAAGTTTTAATGAAATAAATAGCTGCTGTCAAATCTTCCGCACCGTCATCTATTCCTGGTAAGATATGGTTGTGCATATCTAATCCTAACCAGGCGATGTTATCCACAATATTTTTTTTGTGAAAAAAGGAAATCATTTCTAAAACTATTTACTGTTTAGCCATTACTTACCATACATATCTACGGCATTTTATTGATATTTTAAAGTCTGGCATCGACTAAATCTCTGTCTAAGCAAGCTTTGGTGTCAAAAATAACTCCTTGTTGGCTAACTATTTCGTTAAAATTAAAACTCAGGAATTCTTTATGGGCTACCGCTACAATTACAGCATCATACACCAGGTCTTGCTTCCTGTTGCTTAAAATTTGTATTCCATATTCTCTTTCCACTTCTAAAGGATCTGCCAAAGGATCGTAAACATCTACCTCAAGGCCAAACTGTTTCAATTCATGGTAAATGTCTACAATGCGGGTATTTCTCACATCGGGACAGTCCTCTTTAAAAGTGATGCCCATAATTAATGCCTTTGCACCTTTTATTTTCAGGTCTTTTTGGATCATTAGTTTAACTACTTTATCGGCTACAAAATTTCCCATGTTGTCGTTCACTCTTCGTCCAGAGAGTATTACCTGAGGGTGGTAGCCCAATGCTTGTGCTTTATGCGCCAAATAATAAGGGTCTACCCCTATGCAGTGGCCACCAACTAAGCCTGGCTTATACTTTAAAAAATTCCATTTAGTACCAGCAGCTTCAATCACATCGTTGGTATCTATGCCCATTCTGTCGAAGATTAAGGCCAGCTCGTTAACAAACGAAATATTGACATCTCTTTGAGCATTTTCTATAGCTTTCGAAGCTTCAGCAACTTTTATACTAGGAGCTTTGTGCGTGCCGGCGGTAATGATTGAGGCATACAAATCGTCTACAAATTGTGCTGTTTCTGGCGTAGAACCAGAAGTTACCTTTTTTATTTTAGTAAGTGTATTTATCTTATCGCCCGGGTTAATGCGTTCTGGAGAGTAGCCACAATAAAAATCGGTATTAAACTTTAGTCCTGATATTTTTTCTAGCACAGGCACGCAATCTTCTTCGGTACAGCCCGGGTACACGGTAGATTCATAAATTACCACATCATCTGGCTTCAAAACGTTCCCCAACATTTTAGAGGCGCTAAGTAAGGGACTAAGGTCTGGTGCTTTAAATTCGTCTATTGGGGTAGGTACGGTAACAATAAAAACATTGTAGTCTTTTAGTTCTTGTTGGTTGCAAGAAAAAGATAAGCCTTTAGTACCTGTTTTTTTCGATGAGATAACTTCATTTAGCACAGAAAGGTTAGCTTCTTGGGTTCTATCTTTGCCTTGGGTAAGTTCATCTACACGTTCTTCGTCGATATCGAAACCAAGGACGTTGTATTTTTGGGCGAATGCAATGGCTAGTGGAAGTCCAACATAACCAAGGCCTATAATGGCAATTTTAGGATTTTTGCTTGTTAACATATATTTATTTAGTATTTCTTTAGTCTTGTTTGTAAATCCACTTAGCGGCCAAGCGGTTTTGGTGGAAAATGCTGATGATTTGATGTTTTTTTAATGTTTTTGCTATGTGAGAAGCACTCAGTAGTGCGAACTCGTTTTTCGAAACAATCCAAGCGTAATGCTTCAATCCAGATTTTACTAACAATGGAAAACCGTATTTAGTCATCCAGTTTACAGCAACTGTGTTTCCTCCTATTACAGCTGTTTCATCGCTAATTATTTTTGAAAAAGAGTTGTTCTTCAAGATTTCTAGCAGTCTGTAAAAGTTCTTTTTTCTACTATCCTCATCAAAATGACCTATCCATTTCAATTTGATACAGCGGTTACTAAAATCAAACTGTACAAGCATTTCGTTTATTGCGGCTAAACTTGCTTGTGGTGGTTTCGCTATTTTAAAAGATGAAAAGCTATTGATTGGTAGAGCGATGGTATAGGTAGTACCTTTAGCGTTGTTTGAACTAAGCCAAACACTTCCGTGATGTTTTTGACAAAGCAGCGCTACTTTTTGTAAAGAATGCCTTTTATTTGTTTTGCTGATAATTGCTCCATGTAGCTGCGTGAGCTCTTCGGCCGCGATGATGTTTTCGATATTATTTATAGAAATGTAGAAAATACCATCTTTTAAAAATGCACGTAATTTAATTTGATCTTTATTAGAAGACTTAGCGCAGGCATGTTGCAACAATAGTTTAATACAGGTTGCCATGTTTTGCCTATCGGCATATATTTTTCCAGAAGTACATCTAAAATGAAATTGATTTATTGTTTTTTGTGCAAACTCGTCTTTAATTTCGTGCAACAATGCTTTGATATTGAAAATCTCTAGCCTAGGCAATAAGGCTTCGCAGTCGTCTTTAACTAAAAAATCTCTATTGGTAATGATGTGCTCTAGGTCTTTGGTCGAACGATTAATGTATCCAACAAATTCCCTCAATTCTTCTTTAGTAATGTCGTCTTTCAGCATATCCGAAAGCGCTAACAAATTAGCTAATGATTTTCTAATTTCGTGAGAGTTAAAAACCGAAATTTCTTTCAGCTGACTAATCTTGAGTGCTAATTTTTTTCTAAGTGCTATTTTTTTGCCTATGTCCTTAAAGTAAATCAAGACATGATCTTCGGCAGGGTAAGCGTAGAACTGAAACCAGCTTTGTGCTGCCCAATAATATTCCCGAAACTGTAATTCACGTTTTTCGTAAGTGAGTTGGTGCCACATCTTGTGGAATTTTACCAAGTCTATTTCAGGTACAGAACCAAAGATATTTTTGTTTAATATTTCTTCTGCTGTGTAGCCAGTAAGTTTTTCTGCAGCAGGGCTCCAATAACGTACTTTACCATCAAAACTCAATTTTAAAAGACCAAATGAAAAGACATCTAATGCATGTAGTACCGTATCCTTATTTAGTATTGAGGAAAGTGTATTATTTAACTCCTTACCGTAAACCCGTTGAGAGAGAAACATAGATTTGTAATGTAAGTTCACGTCGTTTATTTAGATTGTTCTAGCCATTTTAGCTAGTTAACAGCTAATTTATTGATTTGAAATTAGGGTTCAGTTTTAGAATGCTCTACTGTTTTATAATGTAAATGAAATGGCACCTACTGGTAGCGGTGCGTTTCATTTACAAATAGTGTCATTGCATATCTTAAAATGCCAATCTGCTTTGCCAAAGCAATACATTTGGCTTATGCTCGACAAGTTTAAGTTCAGTGTATTAAGGCTTCATTTGCAACCTTTATTAGCTACCACAAGTGTTAATACATTTTTATTCTTTTTTTTCTCTTTCTTTCTGGCTTTTTTTTGGTCGGGAAACAGAGTTTTATCCCTTTTAACAGCCTATGTAAATATGGTAGAATTTGTATCGATTGGTGCGTTGGTGCTGTTATTAATTAAGCCTTGTATGCCGTTTGTAAGCTACGTTAATAGGATAATTTCCTAACGATAGTTAAATAATGCGTCTGCTTTTATCTGTATTTTTTTCCTTTTATGATCTATAGAAATAAACTCAAATTTTCATACACCATTTTATGCCTTGTTGGTTTTTTGATGATGTCTTCTTGTATTTCTAATAAACGTATTGTTTATCTGCAAAAAAACAAGAATGATAATGCACTAAACGAAGATGTTTTAATTAAATACAACATTCCTGTATATCGGTTGCAGTATAATGATATTGTAGATGTACAGATTAAAACTTCTATACCAGAAATGAATGCTGTTTTTGGATTGAGAAATCCGGATGAAACTGTAAACGTAAGCAACCAAGCGGGAGTAATGCAATCTGGTGGAGACGCCTATTACATGACTGGTTATACCCTTAACCAGCAAGGCGAAATTAAATTGCCGTTTATAGGTAAGCTTGCCATTGGCGGCCTAACTTTAGAAGAAACCGAATCTAAAATTACCGAAAGATTAGGGGCTTACTTTAAAAAGGCTACCGAAGAAACCTTATACGTAAAAGTTAAATTAGGTGGTATTAGGTTCAGTACTTTTGGAGAATTTAATAAGCCTGGCAGATATGTGATACTGCAAGAAAGGTTAACCATTTTTGAAGCCATTGCCAATTCTGGCGATATGACTTTGCTGGCTAAAAGAAGCAAAGTGTTATTGTTGAGACAGTACCCAGAGGGTACAAAAATACATGTGCTTAACCTTAACGATAGAGATATCATCAAATCTCCCTATTATTTTATACAGCCTAACGACCAGTTATATGCCGAGCCTATGAAGGTAAGACAATACGGAGCAGGCGCAAATACCGGACAGACGATACAGATTTTAGTGACCATTTTGAGTGCCGCCGCATTAATCGTCGGGTTAACCAAGTAATATGAAGCCAGAGAATATACACACCATATCTAAACCCAAAGAGCGTGTTGACGAAAATAGTGACATTAGGAAGCTGTTTGTAGATGTAGTAAAAATTTGGCCATATATACTGGTTTTTGTTTTGGTAAATCTTTGTATAGCTTACATTTTGCTCAAAACTGCCAATCCAACTTATCAGGTTAAAGCAACGCTAGAAATTAAGCAAGATAAAAACGCCGAGTCGATAGATTTATTCCAAAATATTGGCATAAAAATGCCCAACAGCATAGATAACGAAATTGCCATTTTAAACTCTTTTACTTTAGCCCTAAATGCGGTAAGACAATTAGATTTTAATGTAGAGTATTTTCAAGAGAATTTTTGGCGACATTATGAAGTTTACCATACACTCCCTTACACCGTAGAGGTAGATTGGGAACACCGCCAATTGTTGGGGGGAGAGTTGGAAGTTCTTTTTACCGGAAACGACACATTTTCTTTAAGCATTGCCGATAAATCGTTATCACTTTACGATCCAAAAGCTAAAGATAGAAAGAGTGTACTAGACTTGAACAAGTTAGCGGTAGCTGGTTCTTATCGCCTAAACCAATGGATTGTGGCTAAAAACTACAAGTTCAGGATAGTGCGGAATGAAAGCATCAATAATGCAAAAGATTTTTCTTTTAGACTTAGGTCTGACTTTGACCTAGCCGAGGCCTACAGCAAAAAGATGAAAGTAGAACTGCTTAAAAAGGAGTCTTCAATTTTGTCGCTAGGGCTAGAGAGCCAAATGGTGGATAAAGACAAAACCTATATCAACAAACTTATTCAGGTTTATCAAGAGCGAGAGTTAAAAGTTAAAAACCAGACCTCTATTAATACCGCTGCGTTCATTAAAGAACAGCTGAAGAATATTACCGATTCGATGGTGTTTTTTGAAGATAAGTTGCAATCCTATAGAACTAAAAGTGAAAGTTTTAACCTAAAAGAACAAGGTAATGTTGTTTATGCTAGATTGGGTACGTTGCAAGATAATAGTGCGGCCATTAGCCTAAAAATAAAGTATTATCAAAGTACACTTGCTTATTTAGAGCAAGATAAGGTAAGCCAGCTAGTGGTGCCTTCGTCTATCGGTATCGAAGAAAGTGTTTTGGAAAGACTTATTCCAGAGCTGTTAGAAAACCAAAGTAAGAGAGAGAGGCTTAGGCAGGTGTTATCGCCAGAAAATCAGGCCTTAAAAGATCTAGAGTTTAAGTATTCGAGTTTGTTGGCCTCGGTTCGCGAAAATCTAAAGCGCTCGCTAAATGCAGCCAATTTGTCTTTAAAAGATGTAAACACCAGAATAGCCGAATTAAGTGGCGAGCTTGATCAACTACCTCAGGTAGAAAGAAATTTGTTAAGCATCCAACGTCAGTTTACCATTAGCGAAAACATTTACACTTACCTATTACAGAAACGTTCAGAAGCTGAAATAACCAGTGCAAGTAATGTTCCTTCTAGTCAGATTTTAGATTTATCTAGGCAGGTGGGCGGAGTTTTATCTCCTATTTCTAGCAGAAATTATATCGTAGCGTTTTGTTTAGGTATTCTCATTCCCGTGGTACTTGTCTTTGTCAGAAATTCATTTGATAACAAAATTTACGACGTGAAGTTGTTAGAAAAAAGATCTTTGGCGCCTTTGGTGGGGATTGTGTTTAGAAATTTTGGGAAGGAGGGCAGCGCAGTTGTACTACACTCCCCAAGATCATTCATTAGTGAGAATTTTAGGAGTATACGTGCAAGTACTCAATTTTTGCACGAACAGAATGATAGCCTAGTGATTTCTTTTACAAGTGGAAAAGCTGGAGAAGGAAAGACTTTCTGTTCTATCAACACGGCATCGATCTATTCTCTCAGCGGTAAGAAAACCGTTTTGGTAGGAATGGATCTTCGTATGCCAAGAATTGCAGAGCACTTTAACTTGCGCAATGATTTGGGTGTAAGTAACTATTTAATTGGTAATGGTGCTTTAAATGATTTAATCCAACCTTCTGGATCACAAAATTTAGATATTCTGCTTTCTGGTCCGCTGCCTCCAAATCCGGCCGAGTTAATAGTGCGGCCAACTTTTGTGCAGATGATTAAGGAGCTAAGAGAGAAGTATGAAGTGGTTATTCTTGATTGCCCGCCCGCGGGTTTCGTGTCAGAAACAATAGATATTTTCAAAGTAGCTGATATCAATTTCTACATTTTTAGACACCTCAACTCTGAGTGGAGCTCTATAGATTACTTAAACAGCTTAATTGAAAAGGGCTTGATGAAGAAAGCTTATGTAATCTACAATGACATGGAAGTAGTTTTTAACAAACAATATGGTTATGGCTATCATGCTGCGGTAGAAAAAAATCCTGTTTCGAAGAAAATGTCAAACTGGTTTTCTAAAAAGTAAGCCTTATGCAAGAAACACTTAAAAAACGAATTCATTATTTCAATTTCTTTAGGAGCTATCTTAAAGAAAGAGTGTTTTTTGTGGTCATACTTAATATTGTAGTGGGGTTATTAGATGGTTTGGGATTAAGTATGTTTCTTCCCTTACTTTATATAGCCGCTGGCCAAAACTTAATACAACAAGATGGCGATAGTACAATAGCATTTGTTAAATGGATCGAAGATTTTGGCCTAACCTTAAACTTGCAAACAGTTTTGGTAATGCTGCTTGTTTTCTTTGTATTAAAAGGCGTGGCTTATTATTTTAAAGGTGCCTATCAGGTAGCTACCCAGCAATACTTCATCAAAAAGATAAGAATAAATAGCATAAAGGCCCTAAATGAAGTTAGCTATTATTATTTCGCCTCTTGCGATCAGGGAAAAATACAAAATATGCTAACTACTGAGATAGAAAGGGTAGCTAGAGCTTGTCAGTCTTATTTCTTAGCGTTTCAGCAATTGATATTAGTGCTTGTATACATCGGTTTTGCATTTTCTTTAAACTGGAAATTTGCTTGTATGGTTTGTGTTGGAGGCCTGCTGGTTGATTTTGTATATGGAAAAGTATATAGAAAAACAAAGGCTATATCACGCCAGTTAACTGATGGCAGCGGTAAATTTCAAGGCTTAATTGCCGATTATCTTTCTTCTTACAAATATTTAAAAGCTAACGGTGTAGCGGCAAAGTACCGTAGTAAATTAGCTGTGCAGGTAGAAGAAATCGAACAGAAGAACACTAGAATTGGTATCATGTCGGTATTTTTAAGTGCTGCTAGAGAGCCATTAAGTATCATGGTATTATGTGCCGTAATTATGGTACAGGCTATGGTTTTAAGAGAACCTTTAGCCGCAGTACTGATTAGCCTTCTTTTTTTCTATCGGGCACTGTCTTGTTTAATGCAATACCAAACCGCTTGGAGTTCTTTTTTGGGGGTTGCCGGGGCTTTAGAAAGTACCGATCAATTGATAACGGTTTTAGAAGCTAACAAAGAAGAAACGCAGGGCATTAGGTTTACCGGACTTCGCGATAGCCTAGTGATAGATAGCGTAGGCTATAAATATGGTAAACGTACCGTATTGCAGGATATCTCTTTTACCATCCAAAAAAATGAAACTGTGGCTATTGTTGGGCCTAGCGGCAGCGGAAAATCTACATTGGTAAGCCTAATTACAGGCCTTTTAAAGCCAAGTACAGGTAAGGTTATGGCCGATGCCATGAGCTTACAAGATTGGGATTTAACAAGTTTTCAAAGTAGAATTGGCTACATCACGCAAGATGCCGTAATATTTAACGATACTATTTACAACAATATTACCTTTTGGACAGCGCCAACTCCAGAGAGTTTGTTAAGGTTCGAAAACGTTTGCAAATCTGCCGCAATTTGGGATTTTGTAATGGCCAAAGAAAAGGGCATGCATGAAGTTTTAGGTACAGATGGTATCAATTTAAGCGGTGGCCAAAAACAACGTATTGCCATGGCCAGAGAACTTTTTAAAAATGTTGATTTTTTGATAATGGATGAAGCAACCTCTGCAATGGATTCTTTTACCGAAAAGGAAATACAACAGAGTATACAGCAGCTTAAAGGTAAGGTTACGATGATTTGTATCGCCCATCGCTTATCTACAGTAAAAAATGCCGATAAAATTATCTACTTACACGAAGGTGCCATAGCTCAAATGGGGACTTTTGAGACACTTATGAATGGAAATAATGATTTCAAAAAGATGGTAGAATTACAATCTGTTAACGCATAACAATAAAATAAAGTGGTTAAAATAATTGAATTTCCGAAAATATTAGATCCAAGAGGAAACCTTACTTTTCTTCAATACCAAGATCAACTGCCTTTTAAGATTAAAAGAACATTTTGGACTTATGATGTACCTGGCGGTGAGCATCGCGGTGGGCATGCTTACCATCAGCAAGAAGAGGTAATTATTGCCTTGAGCGGTAGTTTCGATGTGGTAATTACCAATCCAGATGGCTCAACAAAAACCTACCAATTAAATAGATCTTACTATGGGCTTTACATACCAGCACTTACTTGGAGACACATGGAAAACTTCTCTACAAATTCATTGAGCTTACATCTATCGAGTATGAAATTCGACGAACAGGACTACGAACGAAATTTTGAAGAATTTAAAACGCAATTTGTATGAAATCTACCACAGTATATGATTGCAACCTAATCAGTTTGCCAAAAAACCACTACACTAAGGGCAATATTACCGCTATTAACGAAGGCGATGAAATACCTTTTTCTATAGAGCGGGTGTATTATTTATATGATGTGCCTGCCGGAGAATCGAGAGGTGGACACGGACATAAAGAGTTGCAACAACTTATAGTAGCAGCAAGTGGTAGTTTTGATTTAATTGTAAACGATGGCCGAATTAAGCGAACCATACATCTGGCTCGCCCAAATATGGGGGTTTATATGCCTGCAGGAATTTGGAGAGAGATCGATAATTTTTCTAGTGGCTCTATTTGTTTAGTGCTCGCTTCTAAAACCTACGGAGAGGAAGATTATTTCAGGGATTACAACGAATATTTAAAATATAAAGGTTTATGATGATACATCCCTTGGCCGATGTTAAAAGTAGCAAGATAGGAAAAGACACCAGAGTATGGCAATATGCCATTGTGATGGAGGACGTTACCATAGGCGAAAATTGTAACATTAACTGCCATACGTTTATAGAAAATGGGGTAAGCATGGGTAACAATGTAACCATTAAATCTGGTGTTTATTTGTGGACCGGAATAGAAATCGAGGATGATGTTTTTATTGGTCCAAACGTAACGTTTACCAATGATAAATACCCAAGATCTAAGCAGTATTCCGAAAAATATCAGCAAACCTATATCCATAAAAAGGCATCAATTGGGGCTGCTGCCGTAGTATTGGGCGGTTTGGTTATTGGCGAATATGCCATGGTTGCCGCTGGGGCATTGGTTACTAAAAATGTGCCTAACAGGGCATTGGTTATGGGTTCTCCGGCAAAGGTGGTGGCTTGGCTTAATGAAGATGGTACTAAAATGATTTTACAAAGTGACACCTATCTTGACAATAAAAACAACACTTGGAAAGTAGTAAACAACGAATTGATATTGATATGAACATCCCTGTTTTAGATTTTAAATTTCAGCACGATTTGCTCAAAGATGAAATGCTTAGTGCCTTTACCAGTGTTTACGAGAGCAACTGGTTTATTTTGGGGAAACACCTAGTAAATTTCGAAACAGAATATGCTGTTTTTAATCAAGTGGCGTACACCGTAGGGGTTAGCAATGGTTTAGATGCTTTATATCTCGCCCTAAAGGCTTTAGAGATTGGTGCAGGAGACGAGGTTATCGTTCCTTCAAATACTTACATTGCTACAGTTTTAGCAGTTTCATACACCGGGGCAACGCCAATTTTGGTAGAGCCAGATCCTAAAACCTATAACATCAATCCAGAAAATATAGCCAAAGCAATAACGCCTCAAACCAAAGCCATTATGCCTGTGCATTTGTATGGTCAGGCTTGCCAAATGGACGAGGTAATGGCTATTGCAAAGGAACATCAATTGTATGTGATAGAAGATAATGCCCAAGCACATGGAGCCACGTTCAACGGCAAAATTACAGGTAGTTTTGGTCATATCAACGGCGTAAGTTTTTATCCTGGTAAAAATTTAGGCGCACTTGGCGATGCGGGAGCAATTACCACTAACGATTTCGCCTTAGCCGAAAAGGTAAAGGCATTAAGAAACTACGGCTCCAAAGTAAAATACAATAACGAGCTTATTGGGCATAACATGAGGTTGGATGAAATGCAGGCCGCTTTCTTGTCTGTAAAATTGAAACACTTAATGCCTTTTACCGCCCAGCGTGTACAAATAGCCGATTGGTATTACAAGGAGTTGCAGGGCGTAGGCGATTTGGTATTGCCTTATATTCATCCACAGGCTACCCATGCCTATCACTTATTTGTGGTGCGTACGCAATACAGAGATCAATTGCAAAAATATTTGAATGATAACGGTGTAGGTACCTTAATTCATTACCCAATACCGCCGCATTTGCAACAAGCTTATGCTCATTTAGGTTACGTAAAAGGAGATTTTCCAATAGCAGAAGAATTGGCCGATACCAGTTTAAGTATACCTATGTGGCCTGGAATGAAACACGCAGAAGTAAAAGCAGTAGCTATGGCCATTAGAAGTTTTTTTAATGAAAAGTGAGAGTTACAAAAGCATTTTTAAAACCACTGCTATTTTTGGCGGTACGCAGGTGTTTAAAATTTTGATCAACATTGTGAGGTCTAAATTTATTGCCGTACTACTTGGGCCAGCTGGTATGGGAATCAATGCTTTGTTAACCGGCACTTTGGGTATGGTAGGTGCGTTAACCAATTTTGGTTTAGCCACCAGTGCCGTAAAAAATGTAGCACAAGCAAATGGTAGCGGCAGCGACGAAAAAGTTGCTTTGGTAGTTACTGTTTTTAGAAAATGGGTTTGGATTACCGGAATGCTTGGTTTCATCGCAGCTTTAATTCTTTCTCCTTGGCTAAGTCAGCTTACGTTTGGTAATAAAGATTACACCTTAGGTTTTGCCTTGCTATCCATTACCTTGCTTTTTACACAAATTAGTGCGGGCCAGTCTGTGGTACTTCGCGGAATGCGCAAAGTTAAATATATGGCCAAATCAGATATGGCTGGTGCCTTGTTAGGGCTCCTTGTTTCTGTACCCCTTTACTATTTTTTTGCGAAAGACGGCATTGTGCCTGCCATTATCATTAGTGCCGTCACTACCTTATTGTTAACCTGGTATTTTGCCCGTAAAGTTCCTGTAAAAAAAGCAGTAGTAAGCTTGCAAACCATTTGGTTAGAAGGTAAAGATATGTTGACCATGGGCTTTATGCTTAGCCTTAGCGGTTTAATCACTATGGGTACGGCTTATGCTTTACGTCTTTTTATTACTAAAACTGGCTCTATTGAAGATGTAGGTTTTTACAACGCTGGCTTTGCCATCATCAATTCTTATGTAGGCTTAATTTTTACCGCGTTATCTGCTGATTACTATCCCCGGTTAGCTGCCCTGGCACAAGATAAGCTAAAGGCAGCAAAAGAAATTAATCAACAAGCAGAAACTGCGCTGCTGATTATAGCGCCAATAATCTGTTTCTTTCTAGTTTCTATAAAGTGGTTAGTGGTGTTGCTTTACTCGCACAAATTTGCGCCAATTAACCACATGGTACTTTGGTTGGCTTTGGGGATGTTTTTTAAAGTTAGCTCTTGGGCGGTGGCTTTCTTAATACTGGCCAGAGGTGCTTCTAAGGTTTTCTTTTGGAATGAACTCGCTGCAAATGCTTACCTACTGGGTTTAAATATGGTAGGCTATTACTATTGGGGGCTTACCGGTTTAGGTGCCTCTTTTTTAGTGGGCTATTTGCTTTACCTCATTCAGGTATTGGTGCTTACCCATAAACTATATCAATTCTCCTTTAGCAAAGTTTTTATTAAAATTTTCTTTTATCAAGGCTTATTGGTGCTGCTGTGCTTCTTAGTAGCAATTTATTTAAATGGCTGGCAGGCTTACACTGCAGGTACAGCGCTATTGTTAGGTGCTGTTATTTATGCATTTGTAGAGGTTGATAAAAGGATAGGTTTAAAACGGTTTTTTGAAAAGATTAAAGGCAAATCAAAGGCATAATAGAATTTAACAAGATTAATAGCGTGAAAACAAATCCAACACCTTTAGTATCTGTGGTAGTAATAACTTATTACTCGGCAGCGTATGTGCTAGAAACGCTGGATAGTATTTATGCCCAAACTTATCCGCATATAGAGCTAATTATCTCTGATGATGCTTCGCAAGACCAAACCACCTCTTTATGCCAAAAGTGGATTGACGAGCACCGCAGTAGGTTTGTAAACGTAAGGCTGGTAACTACGCAAAAAAATACCGGTACGGCGGGTAATTGTAATAGGGGTATAGCTCAATCCACCGGAGAATGGATAAAAATTATAGCTGGCGACGATTGCTTAGAGCCGAACGTTATCGAAACGTATATCGCCTTCATCAATGAAAATCCAAATGTAAAATGTGTTTACGCTAATGTAAATATTTACGATAATATTTTCCAAGAGCGCTATTTGTTGCCTCAAAAGCAGCTGAACAATTTACGGATCAACCAAGCAGATTGTAGTGCTAAGGAACAGTTCGAGTTATTATTAAGATCTAACCCTGTGTGGGCATCAACCATTATGACAAGAAAAGATGTGTTGCTGCAAATAGGTCTTTTTAACGAGAAATATGCCATTTTCGAAGACAGGCCCATGTTGTTAGAACTTACCAGAAATGGCCATCAAATTCACTATTTAGACATAGTGGGTGCTAAATACCGTAGGCATACAGAATCTGTTCAAACCGTTAAAAAATCTGTTTTTATAAGCAGGTTAAAACAAAACCAGGAAGATTTCTTTAGGTTCGAATACTTACAATACTACTCGCCTAGTGAACAGTGGGCTATTAAATACCGATATCAGAAGAACGCCTTTATCAAGAAGGCATTTAATAACAAAAGCAATTCACTTATCCGCGGAATGTCTCATCTGCTAGACCTTATTCCTAAAATTTATTTGAGATCTAAACAATAAGTATCAATGAAAATAACACTCATTGCCGGTGCACGGCCCAATTTTATGAAGATCGCACCCATTATTCATGCCATTCAAAAAGCGGCAGATAGCGGCGCAAATATCAGCTACCGATTGGTGCACACCGGACAGCATTATGACGAGAAAATGAGCGATACGTTTTTTCAGGAATTGGCTATACCAGCACCTGATGCTCATTTGGGTGGTGGTGGTGGTAGCCAAGCAGAGCAAACGGCGGCAATTATGGTTGCTTTCGAAAAAGAATTGATGGCAAACCCTACAGACCTGGTTCTGGTAGTAGGCGATGTTACTTCTACCATGGCCTGTGCCATAGTGGCCAAAAAACTGAATACCAAAGTGGCCCACGTAGAAGCTGGCATCCGTTCTTTTGATTTAACCATGCCCGAAGAAATTAACCGCATGGTAACCGATAGCATTACCGATTATTTCTTTACTACTTCGGTTTGGGCTGGCAATAACTTAAAAAATAGCGGCATAGCCGATGATAAAATCTTTTTCGTAGGTAATGTAATGATTGATACGTTGCTGAAGAATGAAAGTAGGTTTTTAAAGCCATCCCTTTGGGAAGAATTGGCGTTAAGCAAAGGCGATTATTTTGTGATGACCTTACACCGCCCAGCAAATGTAGACGAAGAGCAGAAATTTAAAGCACTACTCCATGCAATTATTACAGGCTCAAATGGTAAGCCTTTGGTGTTTCCGGTACATCCGCGTACCAAAAATATCATCGAAAATGTTGGAATAAACTTGGATGAAATTCCAAACCTACATTTAACCACGCCAATGGGCTATTTAGAATTTAATTATCTGGTAAAAAATGCCATGGCTGTAATTACAGACTCGGGAGGTATTACCGAAGAGACTACCGTTATGGGCGTGCCATGTATGACCCTAAGAGATAATACAGAAAGACCAGAAACTTGCGAAGTGGGAACAAATGAGCTAGTGGGCACCAACCCAGATAAAGTTGCACCGGCCATGAAAAAGCTGTTTGATGGCCGGTGGAAAGTTGGCACCATACCCGAAAAATGGGACGGAAAAGCGGCCGAGCGCATTGTGGAAGAACTATTGAAATTGTAATGGAAGCGAAAAAAATACTTATCGTTAGCAGAAGTTTCTATCCTGAAAACAAGCCTAGAGCTTTTAGAACTACCGAATTGGCTAAAGAATTGGCTATGAACGGACATCAGGTTACGGTAATTACGCCAAGAAATGACGAAGTGCACAACCAGTTCGAAAAAGAACACGGTATTGTAATCAAAGATTTGGGCAAAGCTACTTGGCAACAAATAAAGGTTACTGGCGGAGGCATTAAAAGGTTATTTAAAAGGATACAGGCAAGGTTGTTTAACCTATTGTTTATGTATCCTGATATACAAACGATGTTTTTAGTAAAAAATGCGCTAAAGAAAGAAAAATCAAAGTATGATTTACTGATCTCTATTGCCGCCCCACATCCCGTACATTGGGGTACCGCTTGGGCTAATAAAACCAGCAATCCTATAGCCACAAAGTGGATAGCAGATTGCGGAGACCCATTTATGGGAGGCGAAAATGACACCTTCAAAAGACTTTTCTATTTCAAGTATTTTGAGCAATGGTTTTGCCGCAAAGCTGATTTTATTACCGTGCCTATTGAAGATTCGATAACAGCTTACTATCCACCATATAGAAGCAAAATAAGGGTAATTCCTCAAGGATTTAGGTTCGAAGATGTAAAGTTGAGAGATGACATTGTTGCTAACAACATACCAACCTTTGCTTATGCTGGTACTTTAATCCCTAAAATTCGCGATCCAAAAGAATTTTTTGAGTTTATCTGCGAATTGGATATCGATTATCGCTTTGTTGTGTACACCAACAATCCAGATCATGTGAGCAAATATCAGCAACGCTCAAATGGTAAAATAGAACTACGGCCTTTTTTACCAAGGCTAGATCTTTTGGCAGAGCTACAGCAAATGGATTTTGTAGTCAATTTCGAGAACATTGGGCCAAAACAATCTCCAAGTAAATTAATCGATTATGCCATTATCAAAAAGCCCATCCTTTCGGTAAAAACTTTTGGATTCGAAAGCCAGCCGCTGCTAGATTTTTTAAAGGGCAATTATCAGAGCCAATTGCAGATCCCAGATCCCGAACAGTATAGAATACAGAATGTATGCAACAAATTTACAGCGCTAGCTAATTAAAATGTACAAACAGTTTAGAGACCATATTTTTATTTGGGCAGTATTTATATTGTCGCCCCTTGCTTCGTTATTAATTTCTTTAAGAAATTACAGGGCTTCGTGGGTGAAAAATATTTTGTGGGCTTTTATCATTTTTTATGGTGTAAATTTTTTCATCTACGATGATATGATGGATGCCAATAGATATGCCGATAAGCTAAAAACCTTGCATCATACGGAGATCACTACTGATAATTTTCTAGACCTGTTTTTTTCTGATGAAGAGAGTAGTTATTTAGATTTTGCCGCTCCGGTAGTTACATTTATTATTGCAAGGTTTACCGAAAATTACGCAGTTTTATTTGGTGTTTATTCATTTATTTTTGGCTTTTTCTATTCCAGAAATCTCTGGTTTTTGCTAGAAGGATTAAAAGAGGGCTTAAAACCTGCCACATTCATATTGTTTATCCTAATTTGCTTGTTGGTGCCTTTTTGGGCAGTTAACGGGTTTAGATTTTGGACCGCTACACAGGTGTTTCTCTATGGTATGTTGCCCTACGTCTTTGTAGCTAAAGAGAAAAAATATCTGTTGATTGCGGCGTTATCTATCTTTTTTCACTTCTCTTACATTGTACCCATGCTAATTATAGGTTTTTCTTATGCTTATACTAAAAACCTTACTGTATTATTTTATGTTTTCTTGTGTTCGTTTCTGTTCAGCTTTGTAAAATTGCAAAGTCTACAAGATTTTTTAATTGGTCATGCGCCAGATTTTCTGCACAAAAAACTTTCTACCTACGTTAATCAAGATTATGCCGATAATTTAAAAGAGGCAGAATCTGCAACCAAATGGTTTGTGATTTTAAAAGCTCAAATTATTGCTTGGTTTAGCCTATTTATTGTTTGCTTCTCATTTATTTTACATCGAAATTTTATAACCTCAAAGCCAGTTCTGTTTAACAGTTTTTGCATGATATTGTATTTCCTCATCGGTTTCAATATCCTTTCTGCCATTCCATCATTTGGTAGGTTTTTACTGCCTAGCTACTACTTAACTTTTTGTTTTGCTTTTATACTGATACAGAATTATTCGGCTCATTTTATATGGTTAAGGCGCTCGGTATATGTAGCACTTCCGCTATTGGCCTTATATATAGTTTTTACGTTACGAATTGGTTTGCAAACCATCAATGTGCTGGTGGTAACCAGTAACCCAGTGTTGTGCATAGGGCAGCAGGGGCAAGCTATGTTAGATTGGTTTAAGAAATAAGAGATGTTAAAGAAATTTAAAAAAGATCTTTCGTTAAACATACAGGCTGCTTTAGGTCAAAGGGTTAACAGAAAAATTGTCGTTTTCGAGTCTGATGATTGGGGAGGTATTCGTATGCCATCGCAAGAGATTTATGAAATACTCGCCAGCAAAATTCCGTTAATGAAAACCGATAGGTTCAGCAAATTCGACGGACTTGCATCGGCAGATGATTTAACGGCACTATTTGAGGTGTTACTGAAACATAAAGATAGCAATGGCAAACATCCTGCTTTTACTTTTAATGTAACTACGGGCAATCCAGATTTTAAGCAAATTTTACATCATAATTTCGAGCGTTTTGTGGTCGAGCCGTTTCACCACACTATTCTCAGAGAAAAACCCGACGCTTTAGCTTTATGGCATCAAGGCTTGGCTCAGGGTTTGTACCAGCCACAATATCACGGCCGCGAACACGTAAACCAAAAACGTTGGCTAGCCAGTTTAGCCAATGGCGATACCTGTGTTCGCCAAGCATTTAACCACGGCACTTACGGCTTCGAACCAAAATTTGACGGTGCTGAATATTTGCTGGCTGCCTACGATTACACCGCTCCGCATGATGAGCATTATTGGAAACGTAGCATTGACCAGGGCATCGATATTTTTAAGGGTTTCTTTGGCTTTGCGCCAGAAACTTTTATCCCACCTTGTTACATTGCTCCGCAAGCTTTAGTAGATTATTTAAACCTCAAAGGGGTATATGCCCTGCAGGGTAAACTATATTCTTTTTTGCCAGCAGGCATAGTTAACCAAAAAAGAAAATATCAGAAAAAAATTAGAACCGCCGGTTTCGACAATAAAACAGGCAAGGTAAATCTGGTTAGAAATTGCTTCTTCGAGCCTGCTAATGGCAACGGTAGTGTATGGGTTTTGGATTGTTTAAAGCGAATAGAAACAGCCTTTAAGTGGGCTAAGCCTGCGGTAATTGATACACATAGGGTAAATTATATTGGGTCTATAGTAGAAGCCAATAGAACAGAAAACCTACTGTTGTTAAATACTTTACTTACACAAATACTCAACAAATGGCCCGATGTTGAATTCATGACATCAGACCAATTGGCAAGACTTTACAAATTTAATGATGAACAGCGAACGTAAAATTGTTTTTGTACTGAACACCATTGGTGCCGGCGGGATTGCACGTGTGGTAACCACTTTTGCCAACCAAATAGCGGCGTTGGGCAAGTACGAGGTTTTTTTAGTGGTAATGCACAAAAAGCAATCATTGTACGAGCTGCATCCCAACATACAGGTAATACAAAACCAAGCCCAACGCAAGCCCGGAGGCAAATTAGGTTATATTTTAAATGCGGCAATTTTCATTAGAAAAACCATTAAACAGATAGGAAACTGTACCGTAATAGTAAATGGCGAGTGGCTCAATTCTTTTGTTTACCTATGCTTAAAGGGTTTGGTAAATGATGTTTACTTAGCAGATCATTCTAATCCCCAGCGTTCTGGGCAATCGCCTTTCCCGCTAATTGATGGCTGGGTGTATCCACGTGTAAAGGGCGTATTGGTTTTATCAGAAGCGGCAAAGCAAAAGGTAGCAAAACTGTATGGCCAAAAAAACATATTGGTTTTAGATAATCCGGTACTGTTTCCAGAAAAACTAGAGCTGCCTCGTAAGCAAGCCATCATTTGTATGGGCAGGCTATCTCGTGAAAAAGGGCAAGATGTGCTGTTGAAAGCCTTTGCCAAAACTAACAATAATTGGGAGCTATGGTTTTTGGGCGATGGGCCAATTAAAGGCGAACTGGAAGCGTTAGCGGTAACTGAAGGAGTAGCAGATCGTGTTGTTTTTCTTGGAATGCAGCAAAACACGGCACTTTACCTCAATCAGGCCAGTATATACGTGATGCCTTCGTTAACAGAAAATTTTCCTATGGCTTTAATAGAGGCCATGTCGATTGGCCTGCCATGTATTGCCACCAACTGCATGCCTTGGCGTAAAGATGATGATTTTATAAAAGACGGAATAAACGGAATTAAAGTGCCAGTTGGCAACCCTGAAATACTGGCAACAGCTATAGATGCTTTGGTTTACGATGAACAACTTCGTGCCCTTATCGGCCAAAATGCAGCAAACATCAAACAACAGTTTGATATAGATAAAACCGTGAAAAAATTTATAGCATACGTAATATGAGCACATCCCAACCATTAATTAGTATCATGATGCCCGTTTATAACGGCATAGATACCTTAGCCCTAGCCACCAACTCGTTATTAAAGCAAACTTACCCAAATTGGAAATGTGTAATCGTAAACGATGGCTCTAGCGATGGTACAAAAGCATTCTTGGATAGCCTAACCGATCCTCGCTTTGTGATTGTCCATTTTGAAAAAAACCTAGGTAGACCCATAGCTAGGCAAGCCGCATTGGATGCAGCACAAGGAGAATATCTAGCTTTTTTAGATGCTGATGATTTTTATCACCCCGAAAAGCTGGCTGAACAGGTTCAAATTTTAGAGCAATACACAGATGTAGACTTGGTAAGTTGCGGTAACGCTTGCTATAACGCCGCTTTTAATTTAGAAACCGTTAGAGGTTGCGGTAACGGAATTGCCAAGGTGTACGAGTATGGGCACAGGTTAAATTGTGCGCTCAGAACGTCGTTGGTAAGGCTAGATTTAGCCAGAAAAGTGCCATTTAATACCAAGCTAAAACACGCACAGGATACAGATTTTATGCAACGTTACCTGGTGGGCAGAAAATACATCAGTATGCCTAGTGTACGTTACTATTATTCAGAATTTGTATCAGTAACTGGTAAAAAAATTCTAAAAACCTATTACTACTCACTCATTCACCATTCCAGTTTATTAAAGTATGCTTTTTGGCCAAACTTTAAAGCCATGTTGGTTACTGTCGGTAAAGCAAGTTTTACGGCGGTAGTTTTACCATTTACCGATGTGAATTATTTCCTCAAAAAACGAGGTAGGGTACCTACAACATCAGAAAACGAAGATTTTAACAGCGTTTGTAAACAATTGAATATCCATGGAAAAGTCTAAACGTATATTGGTAGTGGCTACCTCAGATATTCATTTGCAAGTATTTCATCTCCCTTATTTTGAGATGCTGAAGTCGCAAGGGCATCAATTAGATGCTGCGGTAGAGGTAAGGGGAAACGGCCAAGTTGCAGGAATAGAAAAGCTGTACAATCTTCCGTTTAAGCGCACTTTGTTTACCCTAAAACTGCTAGATGCGTACAAAAAGCTTAAACAAATTATCAACGAAGGCAATTACGACCTTATCCATTGCCATACGCCTATACCTGCGGCACTAACTCGTTTGGCCGCTAAACAAGCAAGGGCAAAAGGAACTATTGTGATGTATACCGCACATGGATTTCATTTTTATAAAGGTGCGCCCTTAGGTTATTGGCTTACGTATTATCTGGCTGAAAAATACCTGTCTCGTTTTACAGATGCCATTATAACCATCAACCAAGAAGATTATCAACTGGCCAAAACTAAATTTAAAGCAAACCACACCTTTTATATTCCCGGTATAGGGGTAGATACCAATCGCTTTAAGCCAGTAGATAATGCCGATAGGCAGCTATTAAGGCAACAACTAAGTCTTCCAGAAGATGCATTTACCTTGTTTTATGCGGCAAACTTTATCCATCGTAAAAACCACAGGTTTATTATAGAAAGTTTGGTGGCACTAAAGGAGCGCATTCCAAACCTAAAATTGTTACTCGCAGGCTCGGGAAAGCTTTTAATAGAGATGCAAGAATTGACTACCGCATTAGGCTTACAAGATATGGTGCATTTTTTAGGTTTCCGCAGTGATATCAATGAATTACTTGCTGTAACTGATGTAAGTATTTCTGCGAGCAGACAAGAAGGCCTTGGTTTAGCACTGGCCGAAGCCATGATTAACGGGGTACCTGTAGTGGCTACCGTAGATAGAGGCCATAAAGAGCTTGTTGTACATGGCGAAAATGGTTTTTTATATGGGCAGGGCAACCAGGAAGAATTTATCACCGCTATTATGAAGTTGTACGAAAGTAAGGAGCTTTCAAAAACCTTTGCCGACCGTGCTTTAATCCATATCCAAAAGTTTTTTATCGAAAATTCGCTTCGAGAAATGAATAAGATCTACAGTAAATTTTTAAACAGCAACGTGGCCTAATGATACAGACAATTAAACGTTCACTAATCTCTGCTTTTAGAAACCTGCCTGGAAAAAGTGTGGGTAAAAAAATAGTAGTCATCGAGTGTGATGATTGGGGCAGTAGAGGGGTGCCATCAATAGCGGCGTATCAAAAGTTAAAAGCAGCAGGCTTGCCTATGGATAGTAGCCGATATGCTCATTTTGATACTTTGGCATCTGCACAAGATTTGGAAGCATTGTTTGACGTACTCAGCAAATACAAAGATGTTGATGGCAACCCGGCAGTAGTGAGTCCGTTTTTTAATACCGCCAATCCCGATTTTGAAAAGATTAAAGCAAATGGATTTACTAAGTATGTAGCCGAGCCAGTAATAGATACCATTAAAAAGTATGCGCAGGGCGATGTTTTAACTCGCTGGAAACAAGGGGACGAAGCCAAAATTTGGTCGCCAGAATATCATGGCAGAGAACATTTGGCTACCGCAATGTGGTTAAAGGCACTGCAAAGTGGCGATGAAAAAGTTCGTACGGCTTTCGATTACCATTTTGCCTCTTATTCTCCGCCAGGTACACCAAAAGCAGCACTTAATTTCCGTCCAAATTTTTACGTAACAAGTAACAACAATATTCCTTCGCTTAAAGCCGATATGGAGAACGGCATTGAGCTTTTTTATGAGGCTTTTGGCTTTTATCCAACGGTTTTTAATGCACCAAACGGAGTTTTTATAGATGGATTTGACCAATATCTTCTAGATAAGGGAATACAGTTTAACGCAGTACCGAGGCAACGTTTAGATAGAGGCACAGACGGCCAATACCGTTACCGTACCTTTCGTACCGGACAAAAATCTGCCAACGGCATGACCTGTTATGTGCGTAATTGCAATTTTGAACCCACCGAACGTTCGTATGCGGGTATAAATCACATCTTAAGCCAAATACAAGGTGCATTTATATGCGGTAAGGCGGCAATTATAGGTACACATCGAGTGAATTTTGTAGGCGGTATAGACGAGAAAAATAGAAGCCAAGGCTTAAAGGAGTTAGACCAGCTATTGTTCCAGATCTTAAAACGGTGGCCCGATACCTTATTTATGAGTTCCAAAGATTTTACCAAATTATTATGATAAAGAAATTAATAGCCAAAAGTGTTTTTTCTCTTTATGATAAACTTGGCGGAGGGAAAATACAAGCAAATTATGCTGTAATTAAAGCCAAACACGAAACGCCCAACAAAATTGATGTAGATAAAATCAATAAGTATTTGTTAGAAAATGGGTTTAAAGGTAAGTTGGAAGATCAGCCCTTAATGAACAAGAGCGATATTTCTAAAAGAATGGCTACCGCAAATATGGATAAGCTACATTCTTTTGCCTATACCGGAGGTTCTTACGGCGAGCCCTTTAAAATTCCTTACTCAAAAAAAAGAGCAATAGTTAGAACTGCATCTTTCAAATATTTTAACGAAGCTGCTGGCTATCAACTTGGCGATCCGTTTATGTTAATTGCCGCCAAGCAAAAACCTAAGTGGTGGCAGTTTTTACGAAACGAATATCGCTTTGTGCCTACTAATTTAACTCAAAGAAATATCGAAAATGCTGTAAACCTTTTGGTTAAAGAGAAAATTGAGGTGCTTATCGGTTTTCCTTCAGTAATTTTCGAGTTAGCAACTTATATCAAAGATCATGGAGTAAAACATCAAATCAAAGCTGTAGTTTTTACTTCAGAGCCTATCGAAGACACCAAGAAAAGCCACATTAAAGAGGCTATAGGCGGCAATGTAATAGATAGATATAGTAATGAAGAAGTCGGCCTAATAGCACAACAAAAGGAATTTGGCGGCGCTTATTTTACCAACAGGCATAACGTAGTAGTAGAAATTCTTGACGACAATTTACAACCAGTAAAACAAGGCGAAATAGGCAAAGTGGTGGTTACAGATTTAGCTGCAGACATTGTGCCCATAGTGAGGTACGATACAGGAGATTTAGCCATCGCTCAGGAGTATAAAGACGGCCAGCTCATTGCTATAAGCAGTATTTCTGGTAGGGTAACCGAGCAATTGTTTACTACAACCGGATCGCCAATTGCGCCATTGGCATTGGGACCGCTCATTCACATGCCGCTAAGCAAGGCTGGATATTATCCCCAGTTTCAGTTTGCTCAAATAGCTCCAGCTAAATATCAACTAAGAATTAGAAAAGGCGCAGCACTACCAAAGGCCATACTTACAGAAATTGAGTTAAACCTCAAAACGGCTTTAGGCAATGAGGCGAATATTGAGATGGTGTTTGTAGATGACATTAAGCCACAACCATCAGGAAAGCGTCCAATTTATAAAAATGAAATGCAAAACAGATGTACAGATATGCGTTAAAACGTTTACTAGATTTTATTATTGCGCTATTGGCTTTGGTGCTATTTTCCCCACTTATTGCAATCACTTATGTGTTGCTAAAATTTGCCAATGGTGGTAAGGCATTTTTTTTCCAAGAAAGACCCGGATATAAAGAAAAGCCTTTCTATATCATCAAGTTTAAAACCATGAGAGATGATAGAGATGCCCAGGGCAACCTCTTGCCAGATGTAGATCGTACCACAAAAATAGGAAAGCGTATAAGGTCTTTATCGATAGATGAACTGCCACAACTTGTAAATGTACTAAAGGGCGATATGAGCTTGGTTGGACCTAGGCCTTTGTTGTTCAAATACATTCCTCTTTATTCGGTAGAACAACGAAAAAGACACTTGGTAAAGCCCGGAATTACGGGTTTGGCACAAGTGAGCGGCCGTAATTCTATTTCTTGGACTAAAAAGTTTGAACTGGATACATTTTATGCTGATCAGTTAAGTTTTAGACTAGATCTTAAAATATTGTGGATCACGGTAATTAAGGTGGTTAAAAGAGAAGGTATTAACCAAACTGCCGAAAGACCAATGCAGCCATTTAATGGCGCAAATTAATAGAAATGAATAAGGTAGCTTCTCCAAAACATCAAGAGAAGTTCGTGCAATTATAGGAATTAATCGTAACTCAAAAAGAGAAGTAAAACGGATGAGAAAATTAGTAATTATAGGCGCTGGAAGCGTAGGAGGGCACATTGCTAGTAATTTAGAACTTTACGGAATAGAGGGGCAATTACTCGGTTTTTTAGATGATGATGTAAACAAGCAAGGAAAGGATTTTTGTGGTTATCCTGTTATAGCAGGCATTTCCTGGATTTTTGATAAGACTGATTTAGATGTAATCATTGGTATTGCATTTCCAAAGGTTAAAGAAAAAATCATCAAAAAATTGGCGGTTAATGGAAGCTTAAAATACCCTAGTTTGGTGGCAGAAAACGCCTGGCTTTCTAGGGCTACTATGCTTGGCAAAGGCACTATCATTTACCCGGGCACTTGTGTAAATTATGGTTCTGTTATAGGCGATTTTGTGGTAATGAACATGAACTGCTCCATAGGACATGATTGCAATGTATCTTCCTTCAGTTCTTTTGCGCCAGGCGTAAATTTGGGCGGCCATACGCAGGTTGGTTTGGCTGTAGAGCTAGGTATTGGCGCTGCTACCCTACAAGGAATTAGTATAGGTAACTACAGTGTTGTTGGAGGCCAATCTATCGTAAATAAAGCACTTCCAGAAAACGTGGTTGCTATGGGCATACCAGCAAGAATTAAATCGCATATCGGCTAATAATTAGTGCCGTTTATTAGCGCTTTTTTATTGCTTGTAAAATACACTTTATTTACATAAAAAGTCATAATAATACCATTCGTATCCCTATACAGAATACTTGCCTTAGTTTTATTCACAACAAATTATTCAAACACAATTATTGTCCTCATTTAAAATCGTTAACGCTGTTAAAAAAGAAAATGAAACTTAGAATACTTTCACCAGTTTTAATCTCTGCTGTACTCTTTTCAGTAGGATGTAAAAAACAAGATCACGAAGACGTAGAAACTAGTAACGAAGTAAACTTCAGAGAAATGAAGGTTGCTGAGGGGTTTGATTACTCAACTACCTCACTACAAAATCTTAACGTTCATGTAGAGCTTCTGGGTAAAATACCTTACCAGGGTGCCGAGTTCGATGTTTATCTAGATAACCCAGATAGCTACCTAGATCAACCTGCAGAACTGAGCAAACTACGTAACATTAGATCTATTCGGTTAAACGAAAAAGGAGAGTATAGCACCGAACTTAGAATTCCTGGCGATATCAATAAGATTTATCTATTATCAAAATCAATAGGTATTCCAGAGTACTTTGAATTGGCTAAATCGGCGCAAGGGTTCGAATTGGTGTATAGCCCATCTCAAAGTGTTAAAAAAACAGCTTCTACCGGCTTTCAGTTTGGCACTAATGCTGTTCAGGCTAGTTTAACAGGTTCGCAAACTTTGGCTACAAGGTCATGGAGTAACGTGGGTTTCCCGGATTATTTAACAGATCCTGTGTATGTTAACCCTAGTTTCTTGCAACGTTTTAAGGCTGCTCTTCCAAAGGGTGTGCCGGTACCAGAATCGTCTGGTTATTTAAACTCTGCTATCCCTAGAGATATTGTGTTAGATTTAAAAGCAGGTCAAACGGCTAACGTAAGTATTACCTTTATGTTTGCCAATTCATCAAATAAAAATACATTAGGCTATTACTGGTATCCAAGTAATAATAAGCCTGCTACACCTTCGGCTATACCGGCAGGTAATAGAGGCTATATTTTTCCAAGTACTTCTAGAACGGCTACTACCAATTATAGTGGTTTGGTAGCTGGTAATACAGTAGAATTAGTGGGGCCTAATGCCGATGGTTCTTTTCCTCCAAATACCTCTATTGGCTTTTACTTAATAGCAAATAGTTTTACCCCAACAGCGGTAGGCACACCTGGTACAATTAATACCACCAGAACTACCTACTATTCAAATTATAACCTAAATACAGCTGGTTCTACTGGTTACATGGCGGGTAAAAAAGAACGCATGGTAACACTTTATGACGAGGCTACCAATAAAATCGTTTGGTCTATCGAAGATGGTACCGATGGTGATTATTCTGACATCGCATTTTTCGCCAGCTGGAACCCAAATGAGGCTGTACCTGTAGACGAATATCCTAAGTTACCAACTGTACCAAGAACAGATAGTGATTATGTTTTCTATCCGGCAAAAAACTTAAAAGGAACTTTATTATTTGAAGATTGTTGGCCGCGTCTTGCAGATTTTGACATGAACGACATGGTAGTAAACCATAACTACACAGGCTTAATTGATCAAACAGAAGCCAATAAAATTAGTGAGGTTAACTTTACTTTCGATCTAGCTTCTATTTCTGCGCAACAAAACAACGGTTTTGCAGTAATGATACCTAATGCCACTCCGGGGCAGGTTGCTATTGTTACCAACTTAAATTTTGATGGAGACAACGTTAACTCAAACCAGGCCACTACCTATAGCGTAGAAACCGGTCACACCAACGATGTGGTAATTAAAGTATTTGATGGTGCAACTACTGTATTGGGCGGAAATAACGTAAATAATACGGGTACCGGAAGTACCACAAGACCAGTAGAAACCTTCTCTTTTACAGTTAAATTTAACCCTGCTATTCCACTTGCCGACTTTAACAAAATATCTCCATTTTTAATTGCAAGAGGTAATAGAAACGTAGAAATACACTTATCAAACAGGCGTCCTTCGGTAAAAGCAAATAAAGCTTTATTTGGTACAGAAGATGATAACTCATCAGTGGCAGCTTCGCGTTACTACCTAAGTAATACTAGAAACAGTGCTGGTAACATCACATGGGCTATTGATGTGCCAGAAAAAATACCATATCCAAAAAGCGGACAATCTATGACAGCGGCTTATCCAAACTTTGTGAGTTGGGCAACTTCTGGTGCAACTACGAATTTGGGTTGGTATACAAATGGAGCAGGTAACCGCCTAATGGATAAACTGGTAAATCCGCCAAACTAAGAAAAAAATATACCATTGTTAGCTGTTTAACATGCTGCATTTTGGCAGCATGTGAACACTTTCTATGTCTAAACCTAACGCATGATATTGAGAGTAAAGAATTTAGTTTATAGTTTAAAATACCTCTTTTCGTCTCTTTTTACCAATCGTTTTCGAATTGAATTAGATGCTGATTTGAATAGAAATGATAAGATTATCGTTTCAATGACCTCAAAGCCAGATCGGATACACAAAGTTTGGCTGGTGGTAGAATCGTTATTGAGACAAAAAGAAATGCCCAATGCAGTTATTTTATACTTGGCATTAGATGAGTTTAGGGATGAAAAAATATTACCTCAGCGGTTGCTGAAACTAAAGAAAAGAGGCTTACAGATAGTTTTTGTAGCGGATAATTTGAAACCGCATAACAAGTATTTCTATGCCATGGCTTCTTTTCCAAAGGCAAACATCATTACGGTTGATGATGATAAGATTTATCCGCCAAATTTAGTAAGCGTATTAAAACAATATGCAGGCTTGTACCCAGACAAAATTTGTTCGGTACTGACAAGAGAAATCAAAACTAAAAATGGCCAGGTAGAATCTTATGTGAATTGGGAGGTCATTAGAAGTAACAGAGAACCCTCTCATACACTGCTTAATTTGGGCGTAGGCGGGGTAATCTATCCACCAGGAGCCTTACATAAAGATTTGTTTGATAAAGAACAGCTTAAAAATAGAACACTCTTAACAGATGACATTTGGCTTAAAGTAATGGCAATTAGGAATAACACCAAAATAGTATCGTTGGCCGGTCTTTTCCGCAAACCCTTTGTTTCCATAACTGGATTAGGAAAAGAGCAACTGATGTTGAAAAACATATATGGCGGAGAAAATGATTTGGTTTTTAAAGACTTATTGTCTTGGTATAATATTGATGTGAACAAATTTCAAGATTAGACTTAGCTATGAAATCTATAGAACTTTTAGGGGCATCTGGAGTTGGAAAAACATACTTATACCAAAAGTTATTTGAGGTTTGTAACGAAAGAAAATATTTGAGCGTAAAAGAAGCCTGTATTAAAGCTGCCAGCGGCGTGCAAACAAGCTTTGGTTTCAATAAACAATGGTTTTATAAACTACTGTTAAACACAAATATGGTAGCAAAAAAGAAATACGGTCTTTCCAGAAAAATTTTGCTCCATCAAGATTTAGATTGCACTAGCAGCCCAAACTACTTACTTTCTTCGGCTCTGCTTAATCATTTTTTGGCAACAGAGTTAAACATAGAAGTTGTAAATAAACGAAAAGAGAATTTTAAACGATGTGTGAATTTGCAGGCCGCATTAAGACCAGTACTAACCGATAAGGTATTATTTGATGAAGGCGCTCTACATCATCATCATGGCTTAACGCGTACCGTATCGCTCATGCATACGCCTACAGAGATAAAGAGAGATGTGGTATTAAACCCAAATGCAGTTATTTTTTTAGAGTTGCCATTTGAAAAACATCTGTCGAGGATTATAGAAAGAAAAGAGAAAGGCATTCAAACCTTTAGTCATGCAAAGCTCTCTGGAGTGGCGCTAGAAAATTACGCTAAAAAGAGCATTGCCGAGTATCAGGAGAAAATAGAAACACTAAAAACGCTAGGGGTACCAGTATTGCATGTAAATGCAGAAAAAGAAGTAGCAGAAAACCTCAAGCAGATCAATGCCTTTATTAACAACTTAAATTAACCATGCTTAGTATTAATTTTTTAAAAGCTTTAACTGCCGCCGCCTTACTTGTCTTTTTTAGTGCATTCAATTTGTATGCACAAGATGCAAGGGTTTCGCAGTATAACGCTATACCTTTAGTTGTAAATCCAGCTCAAACTGGAGACTTTGAAGGCAAATTAAGGGTGCTGGGCTTAGGAGCTAGGGTTAATAATGTAACAACACATAATTACATCTACAACCTATCTGCAGATTTAAACTTAGGGCAAAACGAAAACTGGGCTGTTGGACTAAACTACATGGGATCTGGAGCGAGTTCGTTTCCTGTTCATGGTAATTATTTTGGCGCTTCTGTGGCAAGAAGGTTTTTTCTTGATAAAGCAGGGTTACAGCAGTTACGTTTGGGTGCGCAGGCAAGTTACCTTACGGGCGGTGTAGATATGACCAAGTCTGGCTACGATCGTTTGCTCGACGTAAGTGCATTTCGGTATTTAAACCGTGCCATAAATTCGGGTAATACGGCTACTACCTCTTACCTAAACTACAGTGTAGGTGCTAAATATAAAATTGAGATAGGTAGGTTGAAAATTGAAACTGGTTTTTCTGCCTATAACATCACTAATCCTAACCATAATTTAAATTATCAAGGGGTAAATACCCTTTTAAAACGCTATAGAGTGGCTGCGCTAAGTGGTTTACAATATCAGTTTAGTGATAAAGATGCGGTAAGGGTAGAGCATTATTCTTGGAAAGAAGGCATTTTCTTGAGAGATTACAAACCACAACGTGATACGGTAGAGATACATGAAACTACCTACAGTTTAACCTGGTTACATAAGGTGAAAAACAACACGTTATCGTTGGGAGTTTACAGCAGGTCTTGGCAATCGGTATATGGGGTTGCAGCTATTAACTTATCAGATAGAGTGGGCATTAGTGCGAGCTACGAGGTGCCTATGTTAAAGACCTATTACGATGTAGCCCACGTTGAGCTAGGTTTAAGTTTTTATCCATTCAGGAAAAAAAGTACTCTAGACAAAAGAACAGCACAATTTAAAAAACAAGTTACTGCTATAACACCAATAGGTGTGAGTTTGTGTCCACCTTGCGATTCTATTAAAGTTAGCAACCAAGCTATTGTTGCTGCTAAAGAAAAAGCAGATAGCGTTAAAACAGAAGTAAAAGCACCAATGCCTTTGGTACCGTTAAGTACCAATAGCGGTAACGCCATTTTGTTTGTAGATACGGTTTATTATCACTTAGATAAGTATAACATTAGGCCAGATGCACAGCTTAAATTAAACCAAATTAGCCGATTAATGAAAAGACTAGACTTAACCTTAGACGTAAGATCGCATACCGATTTGAGGGCAAGTGTGGCTTACAACAAGAAACTAAGCGAACGCAGGGCAGACGCAGTAAAGACGTACCTGTCTGCATTGGGCGTTAATCCTGCTAAAATTGAAGTGTCTTGGTTTGGTAAAAAAGAGCCTATCAACAACTGCATTTCTTGTATTGATAGTTTGCAGGAGAAAAATCGTAGGAGCGAATTGGTACTTAAAGGTTTTAACGAACAAAATCTGCAAAAAATTATAGACGAACGTTTGTTTGGCCCAGAAGTGACCAACAAAGAAGAATTAGAACTTAAACTAAAACAATTACTCAGTTTAGAAGATAAACTGGAGGCCGGTTTAACTACAGCTACCTCAGCTATGGTTGCCGACAATAAATATTACACTATACAGGTTACCAAACTACCAGCACAAAACGAAACTTCTGCCCTTGATCTTAGATGGCTTAACATGTTCAGCGAAAAAAATCAAGAGGGTTACAGGAAATACTTCTACGGGATTTTCTTAAATAAAGATCAAGCCCAAAAAGCCTTAGAAAAACTACAACAGATTGGATTTAAAGATGCTTCTATTAAGGAAGTGGGATTATTCTTGAATTAAATTTTTAGCCTAAATCAGAATTGATATGGAACAATCGTTAAAAAGTAAGATTTGGTTAAGCTCTCCACACATGTCTGGAAACGAGTTGACCTACATTGAAGAAGCTTTTCGCTGTAATTGGGTAGCGCCTGTTGGACCACACATTGATGTCTTCGAGAAAGATCTTTGTGATTATACTGGCGCAGCGCACTCGGCAGTTTTAAGCTCTGGTACTGCCGCAATACACTTGGGGCTATCGCTTTTAGGTGTAAAAACAGATGACTACGTGCTCACACAAAGTTTAACTTTTGTGGCATCTGCAAACCCAATTAAATATTTGGGGGCAACTCCTGTATTTATCGATTCTGAAACTGATACCTGGAACATGTGCCCCGTACAATTAGAGCGTGCCATATTGGCTTGCTTAAAAGGCGATGTGCGTAGTCCAAAAGGAAAAGGCGAACCTAAATTACCCAAAGCAATTATACCGGTACACCTTTATGGCATGCCAGCAAATATGTCGGCAATTATGGAGGTAGCTAACAGGTATGGTATACCTGTGTTAGAAGATGCAGCCGAAGCGTTAGGCAGCAGCTATGCACAACAATCGTGTGGTGCAATGGGCAAATGTGGCGTAATTAGTTTTAATGGTAATAAAATTATAACTACCAGCTCTGGCGGTGCTTTAATTAGCAATGATGAAGAACTAATCAAAAATGCAAAATTCTTAGCGACACAAGCTAAAGACGTAGCACAGCATTACGAACATTCGCAGGTTGGCTACAATTACAGATTAAGTAATGTGCTTGCCGGCGTAGGTATTGCCCAGCTTGAAGTAATTGACGATAGGGTAGCGGCCAGAAGAAGCAATTTTGAGTTTTATAAGGCTTATTTTAGTGATATAGATGGTGTGGAGGTGCTGGAAGAGCCTAACTCTAAATACTTTTCTAATAGGTGGTTAACTACCATTAAAATTTCTTCGGAAAGAGCAATGGGAATTACCAGAGACGATGTAATGGCTGCCTTAGCTTTCGAAAACATAGAATCGAGACCTATTTGGAAACCAATGCACATGCAGCCACTTTATAGCCAATATCCGTATTTTGGTAGTGGCGTTTCAGAAGACATCTTCGAAACAGGCTTGTGTTTGCCTAGCGGAAGCAATCTCTCTGCGGCAGATCTGCTAAGGATTTCTAACGTGTTCGACGAACTGTTCCAAAACTGCAGGTACGACCAAAGAAAAGTTGCAGTAAATTTTTAGAAATATCAAGTATTTTGCCTCCTCAGAAAAAGTATATCTTTGCATCTCTTTTTGTGTTTTGATTGTTTTTTTTGAGGAGAGATAAGGAATTTAAAGAAATGAATAAGGTTAAAGTTCTACTGGTAGAAGATGATATGGCAGTGCGACTACATATCAACAGCGTACTATCTAAAAATTTTTGTGAAGTTACCATGGCTAGCGATGGTGAAGAAGCAATTGGAAAGTACCTAAGCCAGAAAGTGCATTTTGATGTGATTATTACAGATATAATGATGCCCAAATTAAATGGACTGGAACTGCTGCAGTACGCTAGAAAAGAAGGTTACGCAGACACTAAAATGATAGGAATGACCTCTGGGTTCTCTAGCTATCTAGGCTCTCTTACTACAGAAAAGTTTGATTTATTGCTCACCAAACCCGTAGATTTCGAATACCTGCTGAAAGAAATTCAGCAAGTATAAATAGCCTATAGTTTTTTTGGTAGCTCAATATCAAAAGGCTTTTTTGGCTTATATCTTTTTTAGGATTTTTTGTTTCACCAATAAAATTATACGCAAAGCAGACAAAATTTCATCTTTAACAACCTTGCTCTTCGAGATTTCCGGTATCGAAGCCCTATAGTAGAATTTTTAATGGGGTTTCTTCTAAACATAAAATTTTTCTAAACCTGGTAAAGCAAGTTACTAGGTGCCCCCTAACTCAAGAAGTAAGTTATTGGCGTCCCCGACAACAAAGCGATCTACTTCCGAAAAGACTGTGTTATAGAAATATAAATAGGGATTGCACCGCAATACGCTGATATATTTAATTTCTGGTGTACGGTAAACTAAAGTTGCGAACACCCTTAATTTTTAATCCGAACCCTGCGCTAAAAAGTATTAAAAATCTGGAAAAGTATAATTACGCCTCGGTCGAAGGCTTAGATAGCCCTTAAAACTAGCGTTATTTAACTATAACGCTAGTTTTGGGTATTAGCCTGACGTTCCAATTTAAGTTCCTTACTTTGGTAAACTTATTTTAAAAGTACTGCCTTTATCAATTGTACTCTTTAGGGTAACCTTCGCATCTAACATAGAGGCGCATTCTTTCACTATAGAAAGCCCAAGACCAAAACCTGTAAGTTCAGAAGTTCTACTAGACCGGTAAAACTGGTCAAACACTTTGTCTTTTTCTAACGGATTTACTCCCACACCATTATCTTTTACAGAAACATCAACCTGTAATTTCCCTACTTCTATTAAGACCTGTATTTTGGTTTTATCTGGTTTAGAGTATTTAATGGCGTTTTCTATTAAGTTTTTAAAAATATGGTGTAACAAAATCTTATTAGAGTTAATATACACTACATCTTCTTTACATTTTATTTTAATCTTCGATCGATCAACGTCAGAAAAACTGTCTTTTATTAAATCGCTTATAAAAGTAATAATGTCTAAGCTAGACAAGGTTACATCTTGGTTTTGCGACTTGGTTTTTTCCATCATCAGCAGTTCGTTAACGATCTCATTTAAGCGATTTAGCTGAGTATGTATTTTTTCTATATGTCTTTCAACATTTGGTTTTTCAATATGCGGGTCTTCCTGGATATAAAAACTTAGCAGTTCCAAGCTGCTCGAAATTGTAGCAAGTGGGTTTTTAAGTTCGTGCGATGCCATTGAAATTAACTTAGATTTGTTTTCGTTAATTTCTTTTTCCTTTTTTAAAGCTTCTTCTAGCTCTTTTTTAAGATTTTCTCTGATATCTACATCTCTTAAAATCCCAAGATAGCGGTCTACTTTGTCATTTAGCAGTATAGGTTTAATTAGCGATTCTAATAATAGCTTTTCTGTTTTATTCTTGTGCTGAAAGGCTAAAATTTGTGGTTCGCTCACTCTTAGCGGCTCTTCTACTGCAAAAATATCCTCCATTTTCTTTCCAACTATCTCGAAAAGTTCGTAGCCCAACAATCGTTTAACCGATGGGGAAATGTATAGGATTGAAAAATCGCAATTAAAAAGAACGATAAGATCTTTTGTATTGTTCGTGATCAGCTCAAATAATTTGGCCGACTCAATAATGTTAGAGTTGATAAGACGTGTTTTTTTAGTTGCTGAACAATTCTTTAAGTGACTTAAAATAGCCTCTTCTCACTGGAACTATACTATCGTTGATTTTTACTCCTTTACTGTTAAAAGAAGAAATATGATCAAGATTAACCAAGTAAGATTTATGCACCCTTAAAAATTTATTTGAAGGTAATTGTTCTTCAATATTTTTAAGTATGGCCCTAATTAGGTAGTTCTTTTTAGCAGTAACAATCTTTGTATAAAGGCCGTCTGCCTCCGCAATTAAAATGTTTTTAAATTCGATAGGTATTAAATAACCTTTATCTCTTACATGCAGTGTATCTTTTCCGCTGCTAGGTGGGGTAACAAATTTATCATTAAGCGCCAAGAAAATAGTAGTCTTTAAAATCTGGCGATTAAATGGTTTTACAATGTAACCACTATGTTTTATAGATTTTACTTGTTGTAGCAACTGCTCGTCTGTATAAGCAGAACAAAATATGATTGGAGTATCATACGTATTAGAAATTGTTCGCCCAAGTTCTATTCCTGTTTCTTCGCCTTTCAGCAAAATATCTAATATTACTAAGTCAACAGGGTTTTCATTTAAGAATAGCAAACAACTCTTAAAATTATTAAAGATACCAGCTACCTGATATCCCAAGAGTGAAACCAATTCGGCAATATTGTTTGCCAATTCTGGTTCGTCTTCTACTATTACAATCTTTCGCATAAATCTATCTTTGTCTGGTGTAATAAAAAATAATTTGTAGGCATAGATAGATGATGTGAAATTAGTTTATTTATTGTAACTCGCTAATCATAGTCTAATGATAAGCTATGAAATGAATAAAATTGATAATTAAGTGCAATTTTGAAGTATGTTGTTTTTACGTATATAAACTCTTCATTGTATTTTATTTACTTTTTGTGATTTTATTGGCTCATTTCTCTTCATTTTTTTGGTTTATGCGAAAATATTTTTTTTAATCTAAAAATGTGGTAAATAATTATGATTGATATTCCTATAATTTGTGATATTGATCATTTTTATTTTGCCTAGTTTTTACTATGGTTTAGTTTGGGGGCGTTAATTTTACGGGGCGTTATTTTTTAATTTATCTAGCCTTGGGCTTAAATAAAAGGTTTTGCCGTGCAACGATAAATATAGAACACCTACACAAGCGGGATGTTTAATAATTATTGTAGCAAAGTAAAAAGAGAAGGTTCATTAAGAGAGGGCGAAGTTACAAAACGAAAAACATTAATGTTAATGTTTTGCACAATATTTTGTGGTAACTTAGTGATCTAAAAGAGGTACAGAAAACTGCGCAAAAAAAATAGCTTGTTTATGCGCACCTAATGTCTAGATTGTGTTTCTGTGCTATACTATTTAAAGAAAATTTGTAGATAATGAACTACTATCAATTACAACAAGAGGTAGAGATTTATGTGGTTAAATATTTTAACGACCACCATAACGCCGATCTAGTTTACCATAATTTAGCACATACCAAAAAAGTGGTTCAGGCTGCAGTTCAAATAGCTAATCATTATCAGTTAAATGATGATGATTTTTTTATTGTTTACGCCGGTGCTTGGTTTCATGATACAGGCTATTTTGTAGAAAGTTCATCTCATGAAGAAAAAGGTGCTACCCATGCCGTAACTTTTTTAGAAAGTCATCAGGTAAATAGCGATTTGATAATAGCTGTGAAAAATGCCATACTGTCTACCAAGCTGCCGCAAAGTCCAACCAACTTAAATGAACGTATTTTATGTGATGCAGATTTATTTCATTTAGGAAGTGAAGATTTTGTAGAACGATCAAAACTATTGCATAAGGAAGTAGAAAAGCTTTGTGGAAAGGAGATTAGCAAGAAAAACTGGCGACTTAAAGATATTGAGTTTCTAGAAAATCACCAGTATCATACAGACTATTGTAGGTTGCTCTTAAGCGATGCCAAAACGAAAAATATTGCAGCTATTAAGAGAAAATTAAGCGAAGATTCGCAACATAAAATAGAAAAAAAAGACCAAACAGGTAAGAAATTGAAAACCAAGGAAGATAAGCAAGATAAAGAGATGTTGCCAAGTAAGGGGGTAGAAACGATGTTTCGTATAACTTCTGCCAATAACCAGCGCCTTAGCGATATGGCCGATAATAAAGCTCAGTTGCTCATTACTGTCAATTCAATAATCCTTTCGTTAATTGTCAGTCTCTTGTTGCGCAGGTTAGAAGATAATGCCTATCTCGTAGTGCCCACCTTTATTTTGCTGCTAGTTAGTTTGTCCTGTATCGTGTTTTCTATACTTGCCACAAGACCAAGTATTCCTCAAGGTGTTTTCACAGAAGAAGACGTGGATCAAAAGCGTGTCAATCTGGTTTTCTTTGGTAATTTTTACAAAATGCCATTGAACAAATACCACGATGGTATGCAAAAAGTAATGGGTGATAAAGATTTTTTGTATGGCACTTTAATAAAAGATGTGTATTCGCAAGGTGTGGTGCTGGGCCGAAAATATAAGCTGATTAGAATTGCCTATAATATTTTTATGTTCGGTCTTATTGCTGCGGTATTTGCCTATGTTGTTTTCTCGGCCATTTATGGTAAGTTCTAATTCATGTTTGATACAGCTACACATACTTTTGATAGAGATTTAAGTTGGCTTTCGTTTAATGAACGTGTTTTGTTGGAGGCAAGTCGGGAAGCAACTCCGCTTTTAGAAAAGATCAAGTTTTTGTCAATTTACTCTTCCAATTTGGATGAGTTTTACCGGGTACGCATGCCTGTTTTGCAAGCGCTAAAGAAACTGAGTAATAAAAACAATAATGATATACGGCAACCCGATGATTTGCTAAAACAAGCTGCTGAAACTATCAATAAGCAGCAAGAGCTTTTCGGTACTATATTAAAAAAGATAGTGTTGCCGCAGTTGAAATCTCATCGCATTCAATTTATTTATAATGATGCCATCCCAGAACCGTTAAAAAATGAGTTAAGCAATTACTTTTTGGCTAATGTGCTGGCTTTCATTAGCCCTGTGGAGCTTTCGCAGCCAAGTTTAGATTTTTTCCCTGCTAATAACCAACTTTATTTTTTGGTAAACCTAGGCAGTGAGAAAAGTGCGTCAAGCTATGTTGTCAATATCCCTTCTAACGAGCTATCCCGTTTTTATGAAACTACTTATGATGGAGAAAAATATGTTTTTTTCATCGATGATATCATCAGAGAGAATCTACATTTAGTGTTCAAAGAAAAACTAGTTAAAGGTTGTTATAGCTTTAAAATCACCCGAAATGCAGAAATGGATTTAACGGATGAGTATAACATAGATATAGCAGATTTAATAGAAAAGCAAATTCAGAAACGGGATTTGGGCTTAGCTACTAGATTTTTGCATGAACCTGGTATTCCGCAAGCTACTTTAATGCTCCTTATCCAACAGTTAAATTTAGGACATGCCAATGTAGTACAAGGTGGCAGGTATCATAACCTTAAAGATCTGGCAGATTTTCCTGTTAAAGATGCTAGCTTGAGCAACAACAAATGGCCTAAAACAATTTACCCTATATTTAGTAGCAAACTTACCTTAAACCAGCAAATTTTAGAAAAAGATCTGCTGATCAATCCGCCATATCAATCTTATGATAGCGTACTGCGCTTTTTTAATGAAGCAGCTACAGATGAATTAACTACAGAGATTTACACCACTTTATATCGTGTTGCAAGTAATTCTAAAATTGTAAATGCATTAATTACTGCGGCAAAAAATGGTAAACGTGTTACGGTTTTAGTAGAATTGAAAGCTCGTTTTGATGAAGCCAACAACATTAAGTGGGCAAAAAAAATGAAAGCCGCGGGTGTAAACATCATTTATAGCGTAACTGCGTTAAAGGTGCATGCTAAAGTAGCTTTGGTAAAGCAGAAAAAAGGAATAAGAGTACAATATACGGGTTTGTTTGCCACAGGAAATTTCAACGAAACTACCGCTAACTTCTACACCGATCACGTTTTAATGACGGCCCATAAAGAGATGTTGAGCGAGCTTGAAATGCTGTTTATATTTTTAGCTAAACGTGAAAAAACTGTTAATCCAAATTTGATTAATTTTCAGCAGCTGTTGGTGGCACAGTTTAATTTGCAAGCTAAGTTTTTAGCGTTAATACAGCGAGAAATCGACTTCGCTAAGTCGGGCCAGCCTGCTTCCATTATCATTAAGCTGAATAATTTGGAAGAAGAAGTGATGATAAATAAACTTTATGAAGCTGCCAACGAAGGAGTTAAAATAGAATTGATCATTAGAGGCATTTGCAGATTGGTGCCTCGTCAAAATATAAACATTAGAAGAATTGTGGATCGCTACCTAGAGCATGGTAGGATATTTTTGTTCCATAATAACGGTAAGGAAGAAATGTTTCTTGGCTCTGCCGATTGGATGAGTAGGAATATCTATCGCCGCATAGAGGTTTGTTTTCCGATTTACTGCGATAAAGTCAAAAACGAGTTAAAGGAGATGCTGGCATTTCAATTGAAAGACAACGTACAAGCAGTATATATAGATACTGAAATGAATAATATACCAGTACCAAAAGAAGGGAATTTGGTGCAATCTCAGTTGGCAATTTATCAATACCTTAAAAATAAGCAGCATGATTAATAAATACTTTTCGGAGAAAAAATGGAAATTTTTGTTTTTAGGGATTGTAAGTTTTTTAGGCTGCACGATAACGCTTTTTTCTTGTGCTCAGGAAAAGACAAATAAAAACCCTGTAGGTTACGATTTAACCACGCCGAAAAAATACAATATGCCAAATATCTTGCAAGAAATATCGGGCATTACTTTTTTAAATGGAAATAGCGCTACGGTTTACGCAGAGCAAGATGAAGAAGGTAAAGTGTTTGTTTTTCCACTTGGATCTAAGCAATATACCCATACAAAATTTGCAAAAAATGGCGATTACGAAGACATCGCCATTGCTAAAAATAAGTTAATTGTATTAAAAAGTAATGGCCATTTGTATTCATTTCCCATTACCGAAACTAACAAAGAAGAAACCACGCAAACGGTAGAAACCAAATCAATTTTACCTAAAGGAGAATATGAAGGTATGTATGCCAATCCAATTTCTGGTCAGGTTTACGTTTTGTGTAAAGAATGCAAGCAAGATAAAGGAAGTAAGTATACAAGTGGATTTGTTCTTAATGTACAAAATGATGGAAAATTTGTGTTGGTGAAAAAATTTGCCGTAGATGCTAGCTCGATAGATGCGCTAACAGGAAGGAAAAAAGGAACTTTCCACCCATCGGCATTGGCACAACATCCAGTTACCAAAGATTGGTACATTGTTTCTGCTGTAAATAAGGTCTTGGTTTTAGCAGATCGGCAATGGAAAATTAAGGGCGCTTACCATTTAAGTTCAAATATTTTCAATCAGCCAGAAGGTATCGCCTTTGATAAAACTGGGAACCTTTATATTTCTAACGAAGGGAGCGATAGCCAATACGGCAATATTTTGAAGTTTGTTTACAGTCCATCTAAAAAATAGCTTATGCTCAGAAAAATTACTTTTATTGTTTTATTTGTACTAACTGGGTTTTACGTAACTGCGCAAAGCGATGTAAAATATCGGGTAATCTTAATAGGCGATGCAGGGGAGATGAATACTGGCCAGTTGCAGTCTTTAAAAAGTTCAGCTAATCACGTCATCAAAGGAAAAACAACCACGCTTTTCTTGGGCGATAATATCTATCCAACGGGAATGGGCTTGCCCGCCGATAAGAATGTAAAAGAAACAGAGCAGATCTTAAAATCGCAGTTTGAACCGATGCGAGCCAAGGGAGCAGCCGTTTATTTTATACCCGGTAATCACGACTGGGATAAATCTGGTCCAAACGGTTTGGCTAAAATCCAGGCTCAAGGAGCTTTCCTAGCTTCTTTTAATGATCCGTTGTTGAAACTCATCCCAGAAAACGGCTGTCCAAATCCAGTAGCTATTAACCTTACTGATAAATTAACCATTATTGCCTACGATAGTGAGTGGTGGTTGTTTCCTTACGATAAAACTAATCCAGATTGCGAGTGCAATACTAGAGAACAAGTAACCATGAGGATGAGAGAGTTGTTAGACCAAAACAAAGGGAAAATGATTATTCTGGCGTCGCATCATCCTTTTCAAAGCTATGGTGTGCATGGAGGTTATTATACATTTAAAAATCATCTTTTTCCGCTTACTTCACTTAACAAAAACTTATATATTCCTTTGCCTGTAATTGGCTCTTTGTATCCTTTTTTAAGAACAACTTTTGTAAATCCAGAAGACATGGGGCATCCCTTGTATAAGGAAATGATAGCAAAGGTAAATGGGGTTTTTGGCGATTTGCCCAATGTGGTTTATGCTGCTGGTCACGAACATGGCTTGCAGTTCATCAAAGGCAAGCAACTACAAATTGTAAGTGGAGCAGGGGCCAAGCACTCTCCAAACAAACTGGGTAAAAATTCATTGTTTCATAGTTATGAGAGTGGTTACGTAGTGGCAGATCAGTTGATGAATAACGATATGCGTTACGAGTACTACACCTATAATGATAAGGAGGGCGTTAAAAAAGTTTTCACTTATACGCAAGCTTATCAGCAGGTTGAGCTTGGGCAAACTACCAAGCTATCAAAAGTAATTACCGCAGATAGTGTAATTACCAAAGTAAAGCCATCTTTCGATAGTGTAAGTAGGTTTCATCGGTACCTTTTTGGAGATAACTATCGGAAGGATTATGCGATGGACACCAAACTTCCTGTAATACGTATTTCTGAGATATACGGCGGTTTAATGCCAACACAATTAGGTGGCGGTAACCAGTCGAGATCTTTGAGGCTGGTAGATAAAAATGGGAAAGAATATGTGCTGCGTAGTGTAGAAAAATTTCCGGAAGTGCTACTACCACAGGGATTAAGAAACACATTTGCTAAAGATGTAATGCGTGATAATATGGCTTCGCAGCATCCGTTTACGGCATTAATAGTTCCGGTTTTAGCCAAGGCAGCCAAAGTTCCATATAGTAATCCGATGATAGGTTTGGTTTCTCCAGATCAAAATTTGGGAGATTACGCTCCAATTTTCGAGAATACAATATGTCTTTTAGAGGAAAGAAATCCATTAGGAGCTTCTGATAACACGACTAAGATGTTAAAGAAACTGGATAAAGACAATGACAATACCTACGATGCCAAAATGTATTTGAGAGCAAAGGCCTTAGATGTATTGCTTGGCGATTGGGATAGGCACGAGGACCAATGGCGTTGGAAGGCTGATACAACAAAGAAAGGACTAAAATATTTGCCTGTGCCCAGAGATAGAGACCAAGTACTTTATAGGGCTGATGGTAAAATACAGCGTTTTGCCCAAAAATCAGATTTACTACCGATGATGCAGGGCATTGAGAAAGACTTGAAAGACGGCAACTGGTTTTTGTGGGAGGGTAGGGCAATGAATAGTAAAATCCTATCGCAATATACCGAAGCACAGTGGGATAAAGAGGTTAGAGAGTTTTGCGATTTTTTTACCGACGAAGTTTTTGAGGAGGCCTTAAAGCGATTGCCTAAAGAAAGTTACGCGTTGAGACACGATCAGTTTTTAGCCCAGCTTAAGCAGCGTAAAGCAACCTTGCCAAAGGTAATGAACGAATATTACCACTTTTTTAATAGAATTGTTGACATACAAGCCAGCCATAAAAATGAAAAAGCCGAAATCAATGGTTTAGCGGATGGTCATTTGAAAGTAGAACTGTACAAGATTAACAAGTCTGGCGAGCTAAAAGATGTAACTTTCAGCCGTGTTTTTGATCCTAAGGTAACTAAGCAAATTCGCTTGTATATGAGAGACGGGAATGATAGTGTTCATATCGATAATCAAACATCGCCAATTAATTTGAAGGTAATTGCTGGTCACGGAAAGAAAGTGTACAACGTGAACGCGTCTCGCAATTCGGTTCGCTTGTTTGGGCTTAAAGACGAAAATGTTTTTGAAGGAGAAGAAGTTGGTAAATTGCGTACTAAGTTAGCTACAGACACCAGCAACGCCACTTATTTGGGCAAGGATTTGTATAGTAGAACCTCGTTATATCCCAATTTTGGTTTTAACGTAGACGATGGTTTCTCATTAGGTGCCTTTATGAAAATTACCAACCCTGGATTTAGAAAACAGCCCTACGGTAATTCTCAATCTATCAGCGCACTTTACGCTTTTGCCACTTCTGCCATCAGGTTTAAATATACCGGAGATTGGTTAAAAGCCATTGGCAATGCCGATGTGGTAGTGCACGCCAATGTGCAAGCGCCCGATAATACCCGCAACTTTTTTGGCGTGGGTAATGCCACATCTTCAGCAAACGATATCAGTTACTATCGCACCAGGGCAAATCTGATTCAGTTAGAAACTACGCTGCGTTGGCGCAGACCAAAGTCTACTTTTAGCATTGGTCCAAGTTTCCAATTTTATAGTTTCGATCCTTCAGACAATCAAAATAAGTTCATCAATAATATAGCTGAACTTAACTCGTCAGATAGGTTTACGATAGATCAAGAAAAGCTGTACGCCGGAGCGGTAGTTAATTTTATAAATAACACAAAAGATAATGAGTTACTGCCAACCTTAGGTAGCTATATCGATTTTAAATTGATGGGTTATAAAGGCATTAGCAGTGCCGCAAAATCATTTTCGCAGTTTAACGGTTCCATTGCCTTGTACAAAAATTTAGATGGGCGGGCTAATTTGGTTTTGGCCAACAGATTTGGTGGCGCAGTTACGATAGGAAACCCAGCGTTTTACCAATATGCTTATTTAGGTGGCGAAGGCACACTTTTAGGCTATAGGCAGTTTCGGTTTGCTGGTAAACACAGTTTCTACAATAATTTAGAGCTAAGGATAAAACTTGGTGATTTTGTAAGTTATGTTTTGCCCGGACAGGTAGGTTTTATGGGCTTGTATGATGTAGGTAGAGTATGGGCTAAAAATGATCCTTCGAGCCAATGGCACCACGGCGTTGGTGGAGGTTTATATTTTTCGCCAGCTCAATTAACAATTTTAAGGATGATTGCCGCTTACTCCAAAGAAGGGTGGTATCCTCAGTTTTCAATGAATTTTAGATTTTAGGGTAATGAACACCAGTGTTATAAAGATTAATAAAAACGAGTGTATTGCTTGCCAGATCGCATGGAGCCTTTCGTTTAGACCTTTGGTGGCTTATTTAAAAAAGCGACTAAAAACGGAAGAAACGATGAAAAAGGAATTTTATAGATTTCTTTTGGAAAAGATAGAAAAGGAAGGAGCTTTAGCAAAAAACTTAGTGATAGAAGATCTTGCACAATACAAGGAAACACTAGAACTGATATTTACCATTTTAACGCCTTTAATGGCAAATGAGAAGGAATTGTATTGGGCATTAAGCACGCCAGTTCCAGATCAAATCTTTTTTAGCACAGATTTGCTCTACAATTTTATTCAAAAACATGTTGCCGAGAAAGAATTAGATGCCGAACACAGAAGACAAAAAGAGAAAGACCAAGTTAAGTTTATTTACAACGTAATTTTAAAGCGTTACTATAATTATACGGCATTAACTACTAGCGGAATGCGTTTTGCTTACAATAATCCGCAGACTGGTTTAACCCAGTATTTTAACGTAAATGTAGATACGCAATTTGTAGATATTAGCTATAATAAAGCTGAGTTGCCTACGCTAAATTTTGAGCAGTTTTCTGGTTTTGTAAATGATGAGCATGGAATGGAACTTCTTCACGAAATTTTGCCCCTGCACGATTTTAAATTTGATGGTTTTACCGTAATCTCGGTTACCGATGTAACACTACAACATGCCATAGATGGAATTAGGGAGGCTTTGGTAAATCACAACTATCAAACCGAAGCCTATTTACATATTCTGCAAACTTTAAAAACACTGGGAGGAAATGCAGACATAGACTATGGTTTATTACCTTTAATTACTGTAAATGATAAGCCGGTTTTAGATGTGGATGACAATTCGAGTATCATCATTAACGCAGGGAAGAAATATGGCCTAAAGGAGAGTATATTCTTTGAACAACTACAATCTTACCAGCAAAACCCTAAGCCTATTTTTTTCAATAGAATTACTGATGAGCATATAGAAAAAATGCCATTTATGGAGGCGATTAGAACCAGTGGTATCAAGTCTTATGCGATTTTGCCTGTGTTCTATAATGCCCAATTGGTAGGGATATTGGAAATTTATTCGAAACAAGAAGTATTGATAGACGACATGTTGCTATCGCGTTTACATGCCGCAATGCCGTTGCTAGGGCAATTGTTCCAATATCGTATAGAAGAGTTTAATGTAAAAATGGACGAAGTGCTTAAAGATAAGTTTACTGCGCTTCAGCCATCTGTACAATGGAAATTTAATCAGCAGGTATGGGAGTTCATCAAAAAAAATAAAGGCAACAAAAATGCTCAGGATATAGAAACAGTTACTTTCAAAAACCTGTATCCACTTTTTGGTGCCATTGATATCAGAAACTCTACCATAGAAAGAAATTTAGCTCTTAAGGAAGATCTAAAAGTACAACTAGAGAAATTAAGTGCATCATTAGTTGAACTTAAAAAAACAATAAAGCTAGATCTGATAGATAAAATTCTGCACAGTTGTAAAATTTGGGTAGAGCGAACCAGCAACTTTATCAGCTCTAGTGATGAAGATGCTTTGAATGATTTTCTGGAGTTAGAAGTATATCCGGTACTTAAACATGTAGAGAAAAGTCAGCCTCTGGCTAAAGAAATTGTAAAAGGATATTTTGATAGTATTGACCCTGAAAAAGGCATAGCTTTCGAGAATAGAAGGACGTTAGAGACTTCCATGCAATTTATCAATGCCACCGTTGGCGAATACCTGGAAAGTGCCCAAGATGAATTACAGAAAGCTTTTCCGTTCTATTTCGCAAAATTTAGAACAGATGGCGTGGAATACGATATTTACATTGGACAAGAGATTGCCCCAGATGTGCCATTTGATACGCTTTACTTAAAGAATATGAGGCTATGGCAACTACAATCGATGGTAGAGATTGCTCGCCTTACCAACCGCCTAGTAGATCAAATGGAAAAACCTTTGCTTACTACGCAATTAATTTTCATCCATTCTAACCCCATAGATATTAGTTTTAGGAATGATGAAAGACGTTTTGATGTAGAGGGAAGCTACAACATCAGGTACGAAGTAATTAAAAAACGAATTGATAAGGTAAAAATTAAAGATAAAAATGAAAGGCTAACCCAGCCCGGTAAAATTGCTTTGATCTATTACAATGCCTTCGAAGCCAACGAATACCTTGCCTACATTAGTTACCTGCAAGAGCAAGGTTTACTCTTAGGAAACGTAGAAACGTTAGAACTAGAAGAACTACAAGGGATTAGTGGTTTGAAAGCTTTAAGGGTAGCGGTTAATTACGAGGAAAATCATTGATCGCTTGTCTTAAAAAATGGAAGAACTAAGCGTATTGGTTCTTCCATTTTATGCTACACCTCCTTATCAATTAGCGCAGTTGCTGATAACCTTTATTAAGCTTCTCTTTCACAAGCTTTTCTCGTTCTCTCGTTGCAATTTCTGAAGTATCGAAACTTTTAATGTTAATTTGCCCTTTGGTGCCAATTCTACCAAATCTGATGATCAATTTTTGCTCTTCACAAGCAGACTCCCAAAATTTACTGCTGCCCATGTCAACGTAGGTAAGCCTTTCAAAACGTAGGTGCTCGTAGCCAGTAACCAAATCGTTGGCCGTTGCTGCAGAGGTAGCAGAGGTGTGTGTTTCAGTAACTACAGGCTCTTGCACTACAACTTTTTCAAAGGAGGGTAGATGCACCTCTTCGTCTATTTCTTGTTCGGGCTTTTCAGTAATGCGTTTTATAATCAGCGCCAGCATCTTATCTGGGTTGTTTAGCCAATCTTTGGCATACAAGTGCATACTTCGCCAACCAAATGATTTTAACACCGCAGGTCTTTGATAATACAATTCCAGCAAATTTTCATTGCTGTAATGTACCTCATCATCAATCAGAATACTTAATGCATAATCGTGATCACTGGCATTTAATTTTACCGCAAGCGAACATTTAAAGTTGCTCTGCCCTACCTGTTCTTTAAATTCAAAGCCTTTTTCGGCTAAGCTTGCGGCTATTTGCTTTTGCACAACAGAAGATGCCGAAGCTGGGGTATCCCGTTTTTGAAACACTAAACTGTCTAATATTGTCCGGGCTAAATCCATATTACCTGTACTCACGTTTTCCGCGTATTGCAAAAATCTTCTAAAATAGTTTGCTCCCTCGTTGTATTCGTTGGTAATATGATGATACTTGATGCTGCTTACAATAGCCATGTGCTTTTTAGCCCGACTAAAAATTACGTTTAATCGTTTTTCGCCTCCCTTTTTATTAATCGGGCCAAAATTCATCAGCATCTTTTTTCTACTATCGTAACCATAACAAACACTCATGATGATGATGTCGCGTTCATCTCCCTGAATGTTCTCTAGGTTTTTCACAATCAGACCTACAAATTGTTCATCTTCCGTTCTGTTGTAGGCTTCCTCCAAAAGTTGTTCAAAATCTTTATCTGTTTCCGCTAGTTCACTAAGTGCGTTTTCTATAGTTTGCTGCTGCTCTTGGCTAAAAGCTACTATGCCAATGCTCTCCTTAGTTTGTTTTTTTAGCAGGTTCCTTACCAAGTGTGCTATGTAATTGGCCTCGTCTTGGTTGTTACGTTTTTCGTAAACACTATTCGGGTGAAAATGGAAACTGATGCTTCGATCGAAAAGACTGTCTGAAAATTGCGCAGCATCTGTAGCTGCTAGCACCTCTATAGCTTCTTTGGTTTCATGATGAATCGTCTTATCCGGAATAGTTAACAGTCCGGCTTCATAAAACGCATGGTTGCTATAGCTAATTAAAGTTTCGTAATGACTACGGTAATGCCAGCTAAGCATGGTGCTGTCGAGTTTTCTGCTACCTTGTACCAATAGGCTATCTGCTTCGGCACTCAATAAGTCTTCTTCAATATCAGTGGTCAAGCTTTCCAAATCATCTGGATCTTCTGCTTTAGCCGAGAAAAAGTTGGTAGGCGGCATCTGTTTGTCATCGCCAACAATAATCGTTTGCGGACTTCTATATAGCGCCGGTATCCCTTCTTCTAAAGTAATTTGGCTGGCTTCATCAAATATAACTACATCAAAGTACGCGATATCTAGGGGCAGGCTATCACTCACGCTTAAAGGGCTCATCAGCCAAACCGGTTTAATGTCCTTAAGTACTAAACCGCTTTGTTTGGCACTTAATTCGCGTATGCTTTTGTATCGCATACTTTTGCTGAATTCATTTTCTAGTATTTTTCTACCTTCGTTATAATCTTTCTTGAAGTTCTTTTGATCATTGTTCAGTTGGCTTAAAGCCATATTGCCTAATTCTACATGTTTTAGAAAACGATCTCTTACCTTGGCCCTAATGTGCTCGGCGTTAAGTTTAAGCAGTTTTTTGTAGCCGGTTTGTATTTGGGTTACAGCTTTTTCTATGGCTTGAAGATCTGTGGCAGCAAAACTTTTATGATATTGGTAAAAATGCTTGAGGGCTTTGTTGGCCATAGCAGCTTCGGTTTGCACCGGAGTGATCGATAAGGTGCTCAGTAGATTTTTTAAGTCGCTAGAAACTTTACTGTAATCTTTCAATACCGGAAGCAGTTCTTGTAAGCCGTCAAGGTTCATCAAAATACTTTCTAACTCGTCTCTCACTTGGTTTAACGACTTGCTTTCACTATTTAAAATACAATGCTGTAGCCTTTGTTTTAAGCTAAAAATAGTAGGGTTTAGCTTAATTAAGCCTTTTACTAAGGTGGTGGCATTGGCGTGGTTAGTTAAGTAGTCAATTTCTTGATCCTCGCTTTTTTGCCTTAAATGGCCAATGGCCAACCAAGCTTCGTCTATATTTTCAAGTAGATAACGCTGCTCCAAATCTGCTTGGGTGTGGTGAAGTTGGTCTTCAAGCTGGTAGGCTGTGTGTAAAATTGCCAGAACATTTTTAAAACTAGGTTTTACCTGATGGGCATTAAATTGATAGCTTTGCTTCAGTTGTTTTTTTAAAGCACGCCACTCGCCACTTAAGAAACTAAAAAACGAGCCCTCGTGTTTTTCGGCTAATGCCATAGCATTAGCCAAATCTTGTCTGCTTAGCTTTACCCGCCAATTGCTTGCCTGTGCCATGGCATTTTCTACCATCTTTTTTTGCTGATGATAATTAGCAATGGCTTGATTAAACTTTCTAGCTTCTTCACTACCGGCGGATAACAGTGCAAGGTTGTTGCCATCGGCAAAAGGAGCGAGGAGAAGGGCATCTTCTGCTAGAGCGATTAGTTGCGAGAGGTAAGTACAATGTTCTGTGCTTAGTTCATGAACACGTACAAATCCGTCAATTTCAACAATAAGGTGCTGAATTTCTTTAATTAAGCTTTCTAGATAATTTAATGGATGATCTTGCAGATAAACCTGATCATTGAGTTGGCTCAGTGGATGGTCTGCAAAAGTGGGTTCGGCACCAATTTCTTCCAGTAATTTGCTCAATTGGGTTATAGTATCTCCAAAAAGTAGCCAATTGGCATAGTTGGGAAGTAGTTCTTCTTGTTTAGGAGTTAGCGTTAGTAAATAGGGTTTGAGCGTAATTAATCGTTCAATCAGCTGTCGTAAAGGCAATCCGGCCTCATCACTAACTTCATTATTGCCGTTATGAAACTGCTGTAAAACCTTTAGCTGTTGTTCTAATTCTGAAATTAGTGTTGCTTTGGTTGTAATAATTAAGGCTAAGTCTTTTTTGTTCTTAATAAAATCTTCGTAAGTAGCTTTAAGATCCTTGATAAAGGCTCTTTTATCTCCTTGGCTATCATGGATGTAGCAGCACAGTTCATCTAATCCATTTTGTTTTAGCCTATGGTAAACCACATCTAGCGCAGCTCGTTTTTCGCAGACAAAAAGTATGTTTTTTCCCTGCGCCAAAAAATCGGCAATTAGATTGGTAATAGTTTGGCTTTTTCCAGTTCCTGGTGGGCCTTGTATAATGTAACTCTCTCCAGAGCGTGCTTGTAATATGGCTTTAGTTTGTGTGGGGTCGGCAGTGATCACATGATTCCAATCACTCATGTCATTCAAATCAAAATGATGCTGTTTAATTAACTTGGGCTGGTTACTAAACAAGGCCTCAAAAACATTATGCTCAATTTTTTCGTCAATTACCTGATTGTAATCCCTTACTAAGCTCATTTTTTTATAATTAAAATTTCCAAGCACCATGTTACAGGTGTCAAAATCCCAATTGTAAGGGTTACTAGCATTTTCGGTAAGTTCAAAAAGTGCCCTTTCTCCACTATTTTTAGCGTTAAGCTGTTGCGATTCTAATTTAATGTCGTCATTAATCAAAAACTCTAAAAATGAAGGGCGGCTTTCAATCCGTTGCTTAAAAATTTCTAAACCCAGAGGTTTAAAATGCTCTTGCTGATAACTATAACCAATATTTTTGTAACTGTCGAAGCCCGTGTTTTTTCTTAAGCGTTTACGGTAGTTGCCTACGGTTTGCTTGGCCACACTGTGAATAAGTTTAATCAATGGTTTTTGGATGTATTGCAGCTGTATTCCTTGATTTGCATGGTCAATTTGCAGTTTTAACATTTCAAAAAATTGCGCAACACTCATCTCATCCAAGTCGACAAAATCAGGTAGTTTTATACCATAAAGTTCCCTCAATTGATTGGCAAGTACTGGGTTTACTTCGGCAACATGATCTAAAACTTGTAGGGTGTAATGGTCTTCTTTGAGTTTTTTATTTTTCTTAAGTTCAACTGGCACCATCAACAACGGACTTTGAATCCGTTCGGCGGCATTTTCTTTCAAATTGTGCCAATTTAAAAAGGTAATTACTAGCTTAAGCTGGCTAAAGCCATATTCTTGTACATCCCTTTGGCTTTCTACCCTAATTTTATCTAAAGCGCTACTCAAATAGGTATGGTCTTCAAATCTGAGATACTTATTTAGTAAAATCTCTTTCATACCCTTTACTTTCGTAGAAATTTCTTCGTTCCAAGTAAAAAGTAGCTCCGAGCGGATACTTTGATAATGTAACACCATCGGCACACTGCTTACCGTAAGGTTTACAAAACGCATATTGGGCTTGTAATAAAGCAGTCTGTTTCGGCGGCTGGTATCAAAAAGTCTGTTGCGTAATTTGTTTAGTATAAACTGGCTTCGTTCTTTTAAATCTTTATTTACCCAACCGGCAATACGGCTTAAATCCAATTGTTTTTCGGTATCGTAATCACGATAAAACTTTAAACGGTTAATAAGGTCATATAAATCCTGGCTACGCTTAGCCCGGTCCAGCTCGGTCATCTCTGTAATTAAAGCGCTAACCGTGGGGTGAATTCTTGTGTTATACTGTACAGGGTTTGTACGATAACTGGTAAAGGTTTTGAGATCGTCTTCCTCGTAAAGATTAAGGCTCAAGGCCATACTCCCCAAAATTAAGCCCAGGCAAAAAATATCGGTTTGCGCATCATGATGCCCTAGCAAAATTTCGAAGCAGCCATAACCTAGAAGGTAAGTCGGTTGCTTTGGCGCCTCATTTTGGTTTAAATGAATATGGGTAGTTTTGGTGTGGTAGGTACCTTCATTTACATTGGCTTCCAATATTTCGCTGCCTACAATATCAAAATGAGGAGCATACTGTGGTTTAAAAAAATCGCCGATTTGCTGTGGATTGTATTGAGGTTTTTTAACAAACAATTCATCAATATCTAACCTTTTTTCGGTAATAAAGAGGGCATCCTCGTGGTCAAAAGGAGCAACCTCATTGGCCTCATGAAAGCTTAATACCTCCTCAAAAAGTGGAATAACAAAAGCAACAATATCATCGGTAGCGTATTGTCCTTGGTCAAAAGCATCAATTAAGAATGTTTTAAAAGTGGTTCTGTTGTGCTGCGTCATTTTTTTCCTGGCTTATCAATTTCTACTTCCTAAGTTCAGCCGTTATATATTTGCTCGGCATCGTTTTCTTTTACCTCATAGTAGGCAGAAAGTGTTTTTTTCTTGTGCTGTGTTAGTTTTTTGTCGCTAAATTTCAGTTCTTTTTTTACTACCTCATCATAGGCTTCTTTCAGCTGCAAATCTTCTGCAAACTGATAAGTCCAGCCAAAGGGTATTTCTTCTAAACCGGGATCTACTAAAGCAAAATCCAGTAACACATAGCAGAAATAGTTTTTAACGCTGAGGTGCGCATTTCTAAACGTATCAATAAGTTCTTCAGTTAATACGAGGTCTTCATCAATGGCAAACGCTGGGAAAAATTGTTTTGCTTGACTTAACACCATAGTAGATCTAAACCATTTTGGTTTGAGCAGTAGTTGCATAACTTTTTTGCTCAATTTGCTTAGCTCATCCTGTTTAAAAAGATCAAGTTGGTCTAAATCTACCAAACCTTCCATTATTTTTTCGATTTCTTTTTCTGCATTTTCTGGGTTTAAATGCCAGATTTGCATTGCCTTAGCTCGGATAAAGTTTTCGGGATGTGAGCTCGCGTGAGTTTTGAAGAATTCCTCTTTGGATAAAATTTCGTCTGCTTGCTTGAGGTAGTTGGCTACATTTACATTTTCTAAGCCTGTAGAGGTTTTAATTAAACTGGTTATAATTGGTGCAATATCTCCACTCACATGGTAAGCGCCTCGGTCGCAAAAAATTTCCGTATATAGCCTAAAAAGTCTGGCCGTTTCAAAATAAGAGGCTTCACTTGCGTAGTTATTGGCAATAGCGGTAATGATACGGTCGGCAACTTCAAGGTCGCCATCTAACATGTTGTAAAGTTTTACGTGGGTAAGCTCATGGGCAAGCACGGCCAGCAATTCTTCTTCATTTAGCAATTTGGTAATTGCACCGCTAAATACAATATGGGCTTCATGGTGTAGATAGACGATGCTTGCATTTAGTTCATCGGTATATTGGGCTTGGTAAACGGTTACCGATAAATTGTCCATGTCTAGCTTTTTTAGAGCTGTTTTTACCTTGTCGTAAACAAAGGTATCTGTGGTTTCATCAAACTTATAGGTGTTTTTTAACAGTTCCGACTTAAACTGTTGCAGTTGTTCTTCTTTGTTTTGGGCTACTGCAAAATATTCCCAAGTTTTTTTTTGTTTTTTGAAATAGTCACGTACTTTTTGATGATAGGCTATAGGTAAAAGCATTGAACAAAGATTTTTGAAGAAATGGAAAAATTAAAGTTTAAGGTAGAAATTTTATGCCGATTTTTTCCTTTTTTCTAGAAAGTAAATTGCGATGTTTTTACAACCCTAGCTTGTAGAAAAGCCAAAGTTTAGCGGAACGAACCATATTGGCTTTAGCCCAGGGTTGTTGCCGAAAGAGTGTTGACTATTTCAAAACTACATAGGGCTACACGAGGGAAATCCATAAACTTTTTAGCCGTCAGTTTTGTGTTACTTTGATAAATGCCAAGGCCATTTTCAAATAACTGATTTAAAATTTGGTCATCCGTTTGGCCTTGCATTAAATCTTGCAATAGCATTTTTTCGGTATTATCTTCTGGTATCAGCTCAATACGTACAGTAGTAGGCGAGATGCGCATGTAATGGTACTTCATAATATGAGGCTAAAATAACAAAAAATACTAAATAAAATATTTGTGTTTGCTAATTTTTTTAGTAATATTTGTTTCATGGGTTCGGTTACTAAAAAGAGCAAAGTAAACGTTGCAGAAACACTGTATGCAATTGTAGATATTGAAACTACTGGAGGTAGCGTTTCTAGCAGTAGAATTACCGAAGTGGCCATTTTAGTGCATAATGGAAATAAAATAATTACCCGTTGGAGTAGCTTAATCAACCCTGAAATGGAAATCCCGCTTCATATTACGGCGCTAACGGGTATTGATGATGCTATGGTTGCTAAGGCTCCTGTTTTTGCCGAAGTAGCTGAAAAGATTTATTCGCTGTTAAAGGATAAAATTTTTGTAGCCCATAATGTAAATTTTGACTATTCTTTTTTGAGAGGGCAGCTAGCCACCTGTGGGCAACCCTGGGATGCACCTAAACTATGTACCGTAAGGCTTTCTCGCAAATTACTTCCTGGCCTCCATTCTTACAGCTTAGGGAAATTATGTAGCCAAGTTGGCATCAACTTAAAAGATAGGCACCGTGCTATGGGTGATGCTTTGGCAACGGCAGAACTTTTTTCGATGCTATTAAGCAACGATACTGAAGGCCTTATTGCTGGAATGCTTCGCAAGTTTTCTCCAGAGCAAAGATTACCTGCTAATGTGCCAAGCACTGATTTTGCAGCATTACCAGAATGTCCTGGCGTTTATTATTTTCACAATCAGAAGGGAAAAGTAATTTACATTGGCAAGGCTATAAATTTAAAGAAAAGAGTAGCCTCTCATTTTACTGGTAACAATACCACACTCCGTAGGCAAAATTTCCTTCGCGATATTTATCATATCTCTTTTGAACGCTGCGGTTCAGAACTGATGGCATTACTGTTAGAATGTACCGAAATTCAAAAACATTGGCCTTTACATAATAGGGCACTTAAACGTTTCGAGGCTAAATTTGGTTTATATCACTATGTGGCTATTAATGGTTATAGCTATTTGGCAGTCGGAAAATTATCAAAACAGCAAGGTTGTTTAAAAACGTTTGATAACGAAGCCGAAGCTGTTAGGTTTTTAGCTGATAAAAGTAGTTTTTTTGGAGTAGATACTCGTTTTTGCAGATATGGGAACGCTGCTGTTTTCCAAACAGAGCTACCCTTGCCAAATATTGACGAACATAATTTAAACGTAGAAAAATTGTTGAACGAGATAGATGAAAGTGTACAACAATTTGCGTTGATGTTAGAAGGAAGAGATCAAAACGAGAAAGGAATTGTTTGGGTAGAAAACGGAGAAGTTTATGGCATGGGATATTTGGATAATAGTTTAGACGGAGATCTTAATCAAATAAAGGAGCACTTAACTAAGTGCAGAAGTAATTATTATATGCTCAAATTGGTTGTTGGATTTGCCGATAAGTATCCCCATAAAGTATTGTACCCTATAATTAGTGCTCAAAGGCAGTTGGCCTAGCTATCATCGATTTAAAAAGAGGTAACTTTTTATTGATTTAAACTTAACATTGAGTTAACATTGCGGCGCTATCTTTAAACTATGAATTATCCAGTTTTTATTTTCCATGAATTAGTGCTGCGGTTTTCTTACATTAACCGTCAAGTGGGTAGGTATATTTCTAGCACTATAGAAGGTAGCAATATCTTAATAAAAACTACCAGCGGTAAAATTGCTATTGCGCAAGAGCTTTTAGAAAAGCAATATCGCAATCCCAACGAAATTTCTGCCGATCAGCTTAGAGAATTAGCAGCAAGCTTTCAAGCTGAATAGTTGATCAAACTGCTTATCTTATTTTAATTGATAAGCAATAACACTATTTTGATTGAAGGTGGGAATGTAGATGATTTTGTCTTTGGCGTTGTAGCCCAAATCTGCGGTATTCATTATCGCTTGAACATCTAATAGTTTATGCAAAGTTCCGTCTGCTTTGACGTGGTAGATGATGCCTGCCCAACAAGTAACAATAAAATCACCATTCCCAATTGGTTCTATGCCATCGCCAACCTTTTCTAAACTCTTGGCTATAACGGTAACTTGTTTTTTATCGTTTATTTTCCATAGCTCGGTTCCCGCTAGTACAAATAGGTCTCTCTTAATCCACTTTAACCCGTTGGCACTGGTTACATTTGCTAGATAGAGGGAGTAGCTATTGTTCTTAACCTCATATATTTTATTGGTACGGGTATCAGAAATATATAAAGTTCCCTTATCATCTACGGTAATGTCGTTTAAAAATACGGCACCATCTATTTCTAGTTTACTTTTTATTTTTCCACTGGGGATATCTACGCTTACCACTGCGGTAATGTCTGCAATGTACAGGGTGTTTTTGTAGATAGCTAATCCCTTTGGGGCATTTAATCCAGTAATCCACTCAGGGTTTTTCATTGACCCATCTAAGTTTAAAATAGCTATACCGCCTTTTCCATCTTTTACATTTCCGGCACCATCTATTAAACTTACGTACAATTCTTTGGTATCGCCTCTGTATAATACAGATTCTGGAATGTGTAAGTTCTTGTTAGCCTCCCAAATTGGTGCTGATAATTTGATTTGTGATTTAGCGCTGGTAAATGCTGCGGTGCTTATTGTAAATGCGATTAAAAATATATTGGTTCTCATTAGAGTAAAGATAGGGAATGAATTAGAGGAGAAGGCTAAAAATGAGGTTAGGTTTGAATTAAAATAAGGTTTATAAAATTACTCAACAAAAAAGCGAAGAACTAATTCGTCCTTCGCTCCTTGCTATCTTAAAATATTTTGGTTATTTATCTTTCTTATTGCCGCCGCCAAATACAGAGAAATGTACATAGCGTTTAGGGTTTGCTTTCAAATCAATCATTAATGCGTCTAAGTTTTTAGAAGCATTATTTAGGTTATCGTACATTTGTCTGTCGTTAAGTAAAGCTCCTAGGGTTCCCTTTCCATTTTTTACATCACTCAACATACCTTGTAAATCAGCCATTGCTTTGTTGGCGTTATTTACCGTTTCTTCAAAGTTAAGTGCAGCCACTTTGTCGGTCACCTTATTCAGGTTGTTCATTACGGCATCTATTTTAGCTCCGTTGTTTTTAAAGTTGGCTGTAATTGCTTCTACGTTGCTTAAAATAGCCGAAAGTTTTGAACTTTCAGAGCCAACTAAGGCATCCACTTTTTTAGAAGTAGACTCTAAAGAACTTAAAGTACCCGCAATACTGGTAAAACTTTTGTCTATGTTCTTCTGTAGGTTCGGATTTAATATCGTATTTACGCTAGATAGTATAGAGTCCATCTTGGTAATAATCAACTCGGCTTTCTTTTGCACGGGTTGAAAAGTCTCCATTAAACCTTTTTGAACATTGGTTTCCAGAAAATCTCCATCTTGTGCAAAATTTTTATCATTACCTAAGGTTAAAATAATGGCTTTACTACCTAATAAATCTGTTCCCTCTAAACGGGCAATGGTATTTTTAGGGATTTCATACTTGCCATTAATTTTTAGGGTAGCCATAATGGTAGCGTCAGGTTGCAGTTCTAGCGCAGCAACTCTACCAATTTGATAACCATTAATTAAAATTGGCTTAGAAACAGTAAGCCCGTCTACTTGTGAGTATTTAGCATACAAAACTGTTTCGTTTGTGAAAATACTATTACCCTTTAAGAAATTATATCCAATAATGAGCAGGGCTATGGCAACGGCGGCTAATACACCTACTTTGGTTTCGTTTTTGATTTTCATTTATGTTTGTAGCGATGTTTAATGGTAAAGAATATGGGGTAACGTAATTTTTTTGAACTGCTTTGTAAATTTATTACGTGTTAATTTTCTACTTCTTTTTTATATTGTTTTACGGCATTTATTATTGCCATTACTATTTCTTCTTGCCCTTCGTCAGAATTAATGTATTTCTCTTCTTCTTTGTTAGATATAAAGCCTATTTCTGTAAGTACCGATGGCATAGCTGCACGTTGTAATATTAACAATCCTTGCTCTTTAACACCTCTGTTTACTCTTTTGTTTACTTCTGTATAATTTTTTTGAATGTAACTAGCCAAAGCTAAGCTTTTTGAGCGGTAAAGAGATTTGTATAGCGATAATAAAATAGCTTCTTCTGGATCTGTGGGATCGTTTTGCTTTTTATAGCTCTTGTCTTTAATAATTTCCTCGTTTTCTTTTAAACCAGCATCCATTTCATTAATACGACGATAAGCACCTACGAAAGTCTCTGTTCCGCGTACGTGGCTGTTTCCTGGTGGCATTGAGTTACAGTGTATCGAAATAAAAAGATCGGCTTTTGCGTCATTAGCAATTTCAGCTCTGCGGTACCAATCTACATCAACATCCGTTTTACGGGTTTGGATAATCTTGATACCTGGCAGTTCGTCTTGTAGTTTGTTGCCCAACTTTAAAGCTACCTTTAAGGCTACATCTTTTTCCCAAGAGTAAGCTCCTTTGGCGCCAGGCTTTACACCACCATGCCCAGCGTCAACTACTATAGTTTTAATTTTATAACCTTGCGCATTTGCGTTTAAAGAAAATAGTATCGTAGATAAAAAAATAAGGTATATAAAAGTGTTTTTTAATCGCATTGAAGTGTGTTTTCGACAAAAATACAAAATATTTAAAGTTCTATACTCATTTTATACGCCTGAATAGCTTTTAATAAACAATTGGTTATTTCAATTTGGCCTGCTTCAGAGTTCATATAGTCTTCTTCTCCTGGGTTAGAAATGAAACCAATTTCGGTTAGTACTGCGGGCATACCCGCCCTGGCCAATACGGCTAAACTTTTTTCTTGCACACCTCTATTAATCCTGCCAACGGCAACATACTGATCTTGTATATATTTCGCGAATTTCAAGCTTTGCGTTCTAAAACTGTTTTTCATTAGGGATAAAATGATGGCGCTTTCTGGGTCGTTATCGTCAAATCCTTCGTAGTTTTCTTTGTAGTTCTCTTCTAAAAATATGGATGCATTTTCTCTTTTAATTGCTTCATCTTGCTCATCTAGCCTGCCGCTACCAGAAACAAAGGTTTCTGTACCTTTGGTAGAGGTGCTTTTGGTTCTCCGTGTTTTATAAATTGGAACTCTTTTGCCTTTCTTGTTTCTGGTATAGCCGCTAATGTAACGCTGCGTATATACCGGCATATCGTTGCAGTGTATAGAAATAAATAAATCAGCTCCCACTTGGTTGGCAAGTCCAATTCTTTCATATAGAGGAATAAATACATCTTCGGTACGGGTATAAACTACCTTTACGTCCTTCATATTTTCTTCAATTAACTTACCTAAACGCAATGCAGTTTTTAGCGCCACGTCTTTTTCTGTAGAGTAGTGACCTCTAGTAGTACCGTCCTTGCCGCCATGGCCAGCATCCAACACAATTGTTTTTATTTTGTATTCTTGTGCAACTGCTTGATTTTCAACGGTAAAGAATGATATTAGACAAATTAATAAGATCAATATTCGTTTTGCTCTAGTCAATGGTATATTTTTCATTAATTTTGAACGTTTTGTGGTAAACATTATTGCAAAATAAACATTCACACACAAATTTGAAACTTTTACAGACACTCATTTTTTCAACGTTTTTAGTGTTGTTAGCCTTATCGGCTGATAATAAAGTTTTTGCATCTGCGAATGCTAGCTTTTTTCAAACGCTGCCTCAGCAAACAGATAGTGCTAAAAGAGATACTACCAAAAAAGTAATGAAAAAAAGTAGCCTAGATTCTAAGTTAGAATACTATGCTAAAGACTCGGTAGTATTAGATAGGAAAAACGAAGTGCAATATCTATATGGGGGGGCGAGGGTTAAATATGAAGGCTTAGAGCTTGATGCCGAATACATTACTTTCGATAACAAGAACAAAACGATATTTGCTAGTGGTACTAAAGACGAAAAAGGTAAATATTACGGCAGACCAATCTTTAAAACCGAGGGACAGGGATCATCGATGGCCGATTCGTTAAGGTATAATACCGAAACGGGAAAAGGTTTGGTTAGTGGCGTTTTTACCGAACAAGAAGGCGGTTTCTTCTCTGGCGGTAAAACCAAAATGCAACCAGATAACGAATTTCACGTTCACGGTACCACTTTTAGTACCTGTAATTTGCCACATCCACATTTTGGGATACAAATTTCTAAGGGTATTGCAACAGAAAACCATATCATTGCCGGACCAGTGTTTATGAAATTTGAGGACATTCCTATGCCGCTAGGCTTACCGTTCTTGTTTTTTCCAAAACCTAATAAAAAAGCTTCGGGTTTTATTTTGCCTACACCGCAAGAAGACGCTACTAAAGGCTTTGCTTTAATGGGCGGTGGTTATTATATGGCTTTTAATGATTACTTAGATGCTCGCTTAATTAGTAATATTTATACCAATGGCTCTTACGATCTAAACTTGGTTTCTAACTATACTAAAAGATATAAATATAATGGTAATTTGAATTTTACCTATTCTAGCACACGTAATGGTTTAGAGGGTACACCAGAATTCGAGCCGCAAAAAACATTTATGTTAGGTTGGTCGCACAGTCAAGGGGCAAATGCCAGACCGGGTACAACTTTTAGTGCATCGGTAAACGCAGGTACAAGTTCGCATAACCAAATAACCGCAGGTAACGGTACTTACGATCCAACTAGAATATTGCAAAATACCATGAGTTCTAGTATTGCTTACGGCAAGGTGTTTGGCGATGGGCTGTTCAACTTTACTTCGGCCTTAACGCACTCGCAAGAAACACAAAACAAAACCATCAGCTTAACCTTGCCAGATGTAGCTTTAAATATGTCTACCATTAGTCCGTTCGATTCTAAGAAACGAGTGGGCGAAGCAAAATGGTACCAGAAATTAACTGTTGGTTATAGTATGAATGCTTATAACCGCGTAAATACTACCGAAGATGTGCTTTTCTCAAAAAGTGGGTTAAACGCATTTACCAATAGTTTTGATCATAACGTCCCTATCAGTTTACCTTTTACCTTATTTAGGTACCTAAATTTCTCTTCTAGCGTAAATTATAGCGAAAAATGGGATTTTAAAACGGTTAGGAATAGATACATTAGAAGCGCTATGGGAACTGGCTACGAGATAAGGCAAGATACCGTAAATGGTTTTAAACGTGGTGGGCAATATAGCTTAAGCACTTCAATGTCTACCAAAATTTATGGTATTAAACAGTTTAAAGGCAATGGAAGCATCAGGGCCATGCGCCATGTAATGACCCCAAGCTTGAGTTTTAGCTACCGACCAGATTTTGCCAAAGAAAGCTATGGCTATTATTTGCCAGCACAATACTATACCGACGATTTGAGGCCTGGAATGAGCCAGCCAACGGGCGAGTTTGTGACCGATCAGTTTGGCAAGCCAGTACTATATTCTGTGTTTATGAACGGCGGCCCATCGCAAGGCAGAAGCGGAAGTATTGGCTTTTCTATGGATAACAACGTAGAACTAAAAGTTAGAGACAAGAAAGATACCACTGGAACAGGCGAAAGAAAGTTAGCGATTTTGCAAGGCTTAACCTTTAATACCAATTACGATTTATTTAGGTTGAATAAGAAACTTTCTCCAATTAACTTCAGCGGTCGTTCGCAGTTTACCGAGAAATTAGGTATCAACTTTAATGGTGTATTTAGTCCATATTCTGTGGGATTGGTAGATTATACCACAGGCTCTGGAGCAAATCAAGTAACTACCTCGTCTTACCAAGAACTGGATAGGTACGTTTGGAAAGACGGAAAACTACCAAGGTTAACCAATTTTGGGTTCTCTTTCGATTATAGCTTAAATCCCGAAGCTTTTAAAAAACGGAACGAAAATATTGATAACCTAAATAACCAAAATGCTCCAGCAACTAGAACGCAAGAGCAGATAGACCAATTAAATGCCATAAGTAGAGATCCAAATGCTTTCGTAGATTTTAATATTCCTTGGAATTTCTCTTTCAATTATAGATTTGATTATTCTAATCCTTTAGGAAGGCCCGAAACTAGAAATGTTACCAATACGCTAAATTTTAGCGGAGATTTTAACCTTACCTCTAAGTGGAAAATTCAATATACCTCTGGCTACGATTTTAAAGCTAAAAATTTATCGCAAACCAATTTTGCAATTTATAGAGACCTACACTGTTGGGATTTGAGCGCAACTTGGGTGCCTTTTGGTGCTTATCAAAGTTATTCGATAGATATTAGAGTAAAAGCATCGGTTTTACAAGATTTAAAATTGAGCAAGCGTAAAGGTTTTTATACGAGGTATTAACGTTGTTGTACAGTTTAAATGTGATGAGGTTTAAAAGTTAGAACGTTTAGCTGTTAGATCATTTTCTCATTTAATCATTCAAAATTCAGTCATTTAAAATATGTTAGCAGAAATTATAACCATTGGTGATGAAATTCTAATAGGCCAAATTGTAGATACCAACTCCGCCTGGATGGGAGTAGAGCTGAATAAAATTGGCGTTAAGGTTAAACAAATTACCTCTATTTCTGATGATGCCCAACACATTGTTTGTGCGCTGAACGAAGCGCAGCAACGTGCAGATATCATTTTAATTACCGGCGGTTTAGGACCAACAAAAGATGATATTACCAAGCATACTTTAGCGAAGTATTTTAATATGCCTTTAAGGCTAGACGAACCCACCTTAGCGCATGTAAAATCATTTTTCGAAAAGCTTAATCGGCCAATGATTGATGTAAACATTAAACAAGCCGAAGTGCCCGATGGTTGCACGGTGATCATGAATAAAAATGGTACAGCACCCTGTATGTGGTTTGAGCACAATGGTAAAATTATTGTTTCTATGCCTGGCGTACCGTTTGAGATGAAGTACTTGATGACGGAAGAAATTATTCCTCGTATTCGCCAGCGTTTCGAAATGCCTTTTATCGTTCATCAAAGTATACTAACCGCTGGTTTAGGTGAATCTTTTTTGGCAGCACAAATTGCTGATATAGAAGAAGCGCTACCATCGTACATTAAATTGGCTTATTTGCCAAAATTAGGGCAGGTAAGATTAAGATTAAGTGCTACTGGAAATGATGAGGTGGCATTGTTAGCCGAAGTAGCTTTGTTTACGCAAAAAATTGTAGGTCGCATAGAGAAATATGTAGTGCTTACCGAAGACGTACCTTTCGAAAAAGCCATTCTTAATTTAATGGAGAAACATCATTTAACACTTTCATTGGCAGAAAGCTGTACAGGAGGATATCTTTCGCATTTATTTACACAGCATTCTGGTTCTTCTAAAGTTTTTCAAGGTGGTGCTGTTACGTATTCTAATGCCTTAAAACAATCTGTATTGGGAGTGCAAGAAGATACACTACTGAAGTTTGGAGCGGTAAGCGAACAAACAGCGATAGAAATGGCAAATGGAGCGGTTGCCAATTTTAAAACCGACTATGCCGTTGCTATTACCGGTATAGCAGGCCCAGATGGAGGTACAGAAGATAAACCTGTTGGCACAGTTTGGATAGCTATTGCTGATGGTACTAGTGCGAAGGCTAAAATGTACAAATTTGCTAATCAGAGGTTACAAAATATAGAGCGTTCGGCAATGGCGGCAATGATGATGCTATTTATGCAGTTAAAGCAAGATTTAGAGGTTGGTTAATCGTTTAAATTGTGTAATTGTTTAACTGCGAAAGCTGAAAAACAAGAATTGAATACTGCGAACTGCTTTTAATAACACATTAAAAAACGTATTTTTGCCCACATAACCAAATTTACATTAATTAATAGATATATGGCTCAATACGAATTGTTATTGCCTAAAATGGGGGAGAGTGTTGCCGAAGCGACCATTATTAAATGGACTAAACAGCCTGGAGACCAGATTAATTTGGATGATACTATTTTAGAGATCGCTACCGATAAGGTAGACTCGGAAGTGCCGTCTCCAGTAGAAGGTAAATTGGTAAAGCAATTGTTCGCAGCTGATGATGTAGTACAAGTAGGTGCCGTTATTGCAATTATTGAACTTGAGGGAGGCGTTGAAGTAGAAATGCAAGCATCGGTTCCTGAGCAGGTAGAAGAGGCGAAATCTGAGCCAGTTGCTGAAACTATTCCAGGGATTGCCCAGTTACCAACAGCAGATAAAGCGCCACAAACACCTGTAGATTTTAAATCTTCGGATAGGTTTTATTCGCCTTTGGTGAAAAATATTGCCAAAGAAGAAGGTGTATCTATTGAAGAGTTGGACAGCATTAAAGGCTCCGGAGCAGATGGACGTTTAACCAAAGAAGATTTACTGAACCATATACAAGCTAAAAAGGGAGGCTCTACTTCTAGAATTGGCGATACCTTAGCGCAGGCAAAGTCTGTTGTAGATACACCAGTACAAGAAAAGACGCCTCAGTCGGCACCAGTTGCAACTAGCGTAAGTGGAGGCGATGAAATTATTGAAATGGACAGAATGCGTAAGCTAATTGCCGACCACATGGTAATGAGCAAGCATACTTCGCCACACGTAACTTCGTTTGTAGAAGCTGATGTAACCAATTTGGTGCTATGGCGTAACAAAGTGAAAAATACTTTCGAAAAACGCGAAAACGAAAAGATCACCTTTACACCAATTTTTGTGGAAGCGGTTGCTAAGGCGATTAAAGATTTTCCAATGATTAATGTTTCGGTAAACGGAACGCAGATCATCAAGAAAAAGGACATTAATATTGGGATGGCGGCGGCTTTACCATCTGGTAACTTAATTGTACCGGTAATAAAAAATGCCGATCAACTGAATTTGGTGGGCTTAACTAAAGCTGTTAACGACTTGGCCAATAGAGCACGTGTTTCTAAATTAAAGCCCGATGAAACCCAAAACGGTACGTTTACCTTAACCAACGTAGGCTCATTTGGCAATGTGATGGGTACCCCAATTATTAACCAGCCACAAGTAGCAATTTTAGCAGTTGGTGCCATTAAAAAGAAACCAGCGGTTTTAGAAACCGAACACGGCGATGTAATTGCCATTAGGCACATGATGTTCCTTTCGCTTTCTTATGACCATAGAGTGGTTGATGGTTCGTTAGGAGGCTCTTTTGTTCGTAGAGTTGCAGATTATTTAGAAAATTGGGACATCAACAGAGAAATTTCTTAAGACTTCTCTTAGGGTAATATGAATTGAATTTTAAGCTTCGCAGGATTTACTTGCGGAGCTTTTTTTGTTTAATGCGCCTAAGGGTATTGCGCACCATCATCTAGAGCCTAGCGTAGCGAAGTAGAGAGATATTTTGGGTTGAAAAGTTGCTTGAGACGAAGTTAAGCACCTGTAAGTAATGTTGAAATAGGTATTGGCTACGCTATGGTAGAAATAAGGCTTGACCAAATGGTTGTTTTATAGCAATAACTTAGGTTAAATAGACTGGATAGTAGCGGAAACCCCACAGCCAAGTACAACGCAGGCGAGGAGTTGTAGCGAATAGCCAGACTTTCGGATAATAGCTGTAGTGTTATGGCTCTTCAAAAAGCTAATGATGCTAAAATCTTATCTTGATAGGGCAATATTGAACAATTATTAGTGCTTGGTCTATAGCTATATTTGTTACTAACCAATGTAAATTGTATGAAACAGAATTTTGCTTCGAGGCGGCTGATTAAAGCGCTGGTAATGTTAATTTTTGCAGCAGGGCCGTTGTTTGCCCAAGTGAAATTTCCGGGAATAGTTGTGGCGCAAAGCAAAGATCCCTTTAAAGATAAAATCTACTCGCCCAGTATTGCAATTTTACCTGATGGTAGCTATGTTGCTTCGCAAGATATGCCCAAGGGAATTGGTATTCATAAAAGCACAGATAAGGGATTGACTTGGCAATTTATAACGAAAATTGATATTGGGCATTGGGGCGGGCTTTTTGTGCATAATGGCGCTTTATATGTGATGGGAACCAGCAAATCGTTTGGCGATGTGATTATTCATAAATCTACAGATGGCGGTAAAACCTGGACCGAAAGCCTAGATGAGCACTCTGGCGTTTTATTTAAAGGAAATTACCATACTGCTCCTGTGCCAGTAGTGGTGCATAATGGTCGCATTTGGCGTGCTTACGAAGAAACACTTGGCGACGAAAAAAGTCGTGATTTTCATGCATTGGTAATTTCTGCACCTGTAGGTGCCGATTTGTTGAAAGCTACGAGCTGGACAAGATCTAACTCAATAAGGTTTGATGAAAATTGGATTAACGCAAAAAGAGCAAATTGGCTGGAAGGTAATTTGGTAGTTGCGCCCAACGGAAAATTGGTAGATTTTATGCGTTTGGAAACTTGGTTAGGTAAAGGTCAAAAATACGAACTAGAAGGTTCGGCAGCAGGAAAGCCTCGTCACGAAGTTGCAGCTGTAATTTCTGTTTCTGATGATGGGAAGAAGGTTTCTTTTGAAAACAAACCGTCAGAATATGTACTGTTTCCAGGGGCAGAAACCAAATTTACTATCCGTTACGATTCTTTATCGAAAAGTTATTGGACTGCGGTAAACAAGATCACACATTTTGATAAAACCTCTACCGAATCGTTTAATGGTAATTGGCATCAACGTAATTTATTGGCACTGTATTCGTCAAAAGATTTAAAAAACTGGGAAGAGAAATATCACATTGTGAAATGGAATACGGGTACGCCATTAAACACTTGGGATGTGTTTGGTTTTCAGTATGCCGATTGGCAATTTGAAGGCGATGATATTATTTTGGTAAGTAGAACATCTTGGTATGGTGCTCGGTATCACGATGCTAATATGATGACTTTCCATCGTATCAAGAACTTTAGGAACGCAAAACTTTCTGATTCTCCTGTAGATTTATATCCCTTAACCATTACTAAAGATGTTTTAACATTTGATTTGAAAAAGAGCCCCATTACCGATACGAAAATTGAACCTAGTTTTATAGAAAAAGGCATAGGCGCTGCTGCTTTAAGACCTGGCAAAGGCCTACAGCTCGAAAACCGAGGTGAAGGCAAGGTATTGTTAAAGGCGTTAAGGCCAACTAAGGTAAAAACGAGTGCAATAGAGCGAGAACAGTTTATAGAAGTTGAACTTTTGCCAGCTGAAGGCTATAAATTAAATATCGGGAGTATTGATTTGAAACTAGCTAAGAACTTATACGAAACGGTAAAAACTAAATGGCATTATAGTATAAATGGAGGCAAAACGTTTAACGAAATTACCAATTACGATTTTCCTTTATTGCCAGTAAATGAAAAAGGTACGCCACAGTCTACAATCTATTTGTCGGGCTATAAAAATTTGCAAAACATAAAAGCCAACCAAAAATTAATTTTAAGAATGTACTTTTTTGGCTATAACAATAAAGAGTTGCAATTTTCGCTTAATGATTATTTGAAGATTGGCGGAACGGTAACGAGATAGGTTTTAGCCAAACCTGCACGGGTTAATAAATTAGTATGAGTTTAATAGCTTAAAGTAATGAAGAAAGTTCTTGAAATGATGCTAACATATCGCTTAATATAGAATAAGAAAACATCTGTGTATCTGTAGCTAAGCTTAAAAAAGTAAATGCCCAGACATCCATCCGGGCATTTTACCATCAAAACAAAACAATATAAAAATTTAATTTACTAATTCTCCTTCTTCGGCTATGGCCTTAATATCTTGTTCGCTATAGCTAATTTTCCCCGTTTGGGCAATAAAAACATCTTTATTTACCAAGATATCTTTGTGCTCTAGAAGGTTTTTTAAGCTTACGCTTCCAATTACGTATTTGTAATCGTTACGTGAAAAACGCTCCGAAATATTTTCGATTTGTAGTTTCTCTACCGTGTATTCGTGTTGGTAACGTAGGTAAACCTCTAAGCTAACTTTATCTGTGTGGATTAAGCCATTTTGCTGTTTGTATTTTTTGTATTCGTAACGGTAGTCGTAGCGCAATGCTGCAATATCCGAAAGTACGGCAGCGCCAGTAGGGTGGCCACCAGCGCCTTTTCCAAAGAAGAATTGCTTGTCGGCAAAGGCAGCTTGTACGGTTACCCCATTGTATTCGTTTTCTACGTTGTAAAGAAAATCATCGGCTTTTACAAACTTTGGTAGTACAAAAGTGATGACCTGTTTGGTGCTGATTTTTCTGGTAGTTGGTACTAATTTGATTTTATAATTTTTCTCTTTGGCATATTGAATATCTGCATCGCTTAGGTTTTGTATACCGATGTTCAAAATATGATTAGGGTTTAGGAACAGACCGTAAGCATGTGCCGTAGCAATGGTCAATTTGAATTTAGGGTCGTAGCCGCCTACATCTAAAATTGGGTTGGTTTCTGCAAAGCCTAAATCTTGTGCTTCTTTTAAGGCAGATTCGTAACTGGCGCCTTCGTTAAATATTTTAGAAAGAATGTAGTTGGAAGAACCGTTAAAAATACCGCTAATGCCATGCAATAATTCGTTGTCGTAGTATTCTTCTAAGTTTCTGATGATAGGAATACTGCCGCAAACTGCACCTTCGTACAGCAGCGAGGTGCCGTGTTGTTCTTGTAAATGTACGAGCTCTTCTAAGTGTGTAGCAATCATTTTTTTATTGGCTGATACTACGTTTTTTCCATTGCTCAATGCTTTTTTGGTGATTGTATAAGCCGCATCGGCATCGTCAATAAGCTCTACTATGGTATTTATTTCTGGGTTGTTTAAAATCTCATCGTGTGAAGTGGTAAAAAGATGTGCATCTAAAGTTCTTCTCTTTTCTGGGTTTTTAATCGCTATTTTAACGATTTCTAAGTTTAGGTTTTGTCCTTTGATGATATCATGCAGACCTTGGCCAACTACTCCAAATCCAAATAATCCTATTTTAAGTTTCTTGCTCATGTTTTATTTAGTATTGCGATAAGCGTATTGCGTTTTGGCGAATTGCGGTATACCACTAACGCATAACGTTTTTTGCTATTTTTTTACTTTTAACTTTCTACTTTAAGCAGTGTGTTGCAGTTTAATTATTTTTTTGTTTCTACTTTCTTTTAAGAAATTACCGATAATGTTCGTTAACTTATCGGTTTCTATTAAAAATCCATCGTGGCCGTAAGCGCATTTAATGCTGGCAAATTGTGCATCTTCAATATGTTTTGCTAAAAATTGTTGCTCGCTAATAGGGAAGAGTACATCATTCTCAATGCCTATAACAAGCGTGTTTGCTTTTACTAACTTTAAAGCTTCAGCTATGCTTTTTCTGCCTCTGCCCACGTTATGGCTATCCATTGCTTTGCTTAAATACCAATAACTGTAGGCATTAAAGCGTTTACACAATTTTTCGCCTTGGTAGTTTTGGTAAGACGAGGCTCTAAAATCGGTCACTTTATCGTTTACACTTTCCAATTGCGTTTCATTGTAAGCTTCGTAAGTTCGGTACGAAAGCAAAGCGATGCTTCTTGCAGTTTTCAGTCCCTTTAAGCCACCATCAGGTTTGTTGGCGAAGAAAGTTCTATCTGTAGATATAGCTAAGCGCTGACTTTCATTAAAGGCAATTCCCCATGGTGAGTGTGCTGCATTAGTTGCTACTAAAATCAAGTTTTCGATTTCGGTTTTGCCCGTAATAGACCATTCCAAGGCTTGTTGTCCACCTAATGAGCCACCAATTAGCGTTTTAACTGTTTTAATACCCAAATAATCTGCTAGTATTTGATGTAAGGAAGCCAAATCTCTAATGGTAAACTCAGGGAAAGCTAGGTAATAGGGTTGGCCAGTTACCGGGTTTACACTTAAAGGACTGGTAGTGCCATAATTGGATCCCAAAACATTTGCGCATACAATAAAGTGTTCCTCTGGATTGAACAAATTTTTAGTGCCAAATAAGCCTTTCCACCAATCTAATACATCGGCATTGGCTGTTAAGGCATGGCAAGCCCAAATCACATTATCTTTCGCAGCATTTAATTTGCCATAAGTTTGATACGCAATTTCCAGATTGCGGAGTTTTTTGCCGCTTTCTAGCTTAAATATTTTAGGGTATTTATAGGTGTTAGACATGTTTAAAAACTGGTTCCGATAGCTATCGGGATTGTAAGGTTGCTGACTGAAAACTATTAACTGATCACTGAGAATGCTTGTTCGAAATCTGCTTTGATATCGTCGATATGTTCAATGCCAACCGATACTCTGAGTAGGTTTGGCGTAACGCCAGCAGCTAATTGTTCTGCTTCAGATAATTGCTGATGTGTAGTTGCCGCAGGCTGAATAATTAGCGTTTTGGCATCACCAACGTTAGCCAAGTGACTTACCAACTTTAAGTTGTCAACCAGTTTAACCGCATTTTCTTTACTGCCTTTTAATTCAAAACTTAGTACTGCACCAAAGCCGTTAGATAAATATTTTTTCGCATTAGCGTGATAAGGACTGCTTTCTAAGCCGGGGTAGTTTACTTTGGCAACTGCTGGATGGTTTTCTAGCCATTTTGCTAATGCCAGTGCATTTTCTACGTGGCGCTGCACTCGTAACGAAAGTGTTTCTAATCCTTGCAATAACAAAAATGAATTGAATGGCGATTGCGAAGCACCAAAATCTCTTAAACCTTCTACACGAGCTCTAATGATAAACTGGATATTGCCGAAAGGCCCATTTTGACCGAAAACATCGTTGAATACTAATCCATGGTAACCCTCAGCAGGTTCTGTAAAAGCAGCGAATTTGCCATTGCCCCAGTTGTAATTGCCACCATCAACAATTACTCCACCAATGCTGGTTCCGTGACCTCCAATCCATTTGGTGGCAGATTGTACCACTACATTGGCACCATGTTCTATCGGACGGAATAAATAACCAGCTGCGCCAAATGTATTGTCTACAATTAAAGGCAAATCGTGTTTTTTCGCTATGGCGGCAATTTGCTCAAAATCGATGATGCTGAAAGATGGGTTCCCGATGGTTTCTAAATAAATAGCTTTGGTATTTTCATCTATCTTCGCTTCAAAATCAGACGGGTTATCGCCGTCGGCAAATTTTACGCCGATGCCCAAACGTTTAAAAGCAACTTTGAATTGGTTGTAAGAACCGCCGTATAAATGACTAGATGATACAAAATTATCGCCTGCTTGTAAGATATTATTTAAAGCAATAAACTGTGCCGCTTGTCCAGAAGCAACTGCCAAAGCTGCTACACCGCCTTCTAAAGCTGCAATTCGCTTTTCGAAAACATCAGTAGTGGGATTCATGATACGGGTATAGATGTTTCCAAATTCTTTCAGAGCGAATAGGTTAGCACCATGTTCAGAATTTTTAAAACCGTAAGATGTTGTTTGGTAGATAGGAACTGCTCTTGAACCAGTTGTTGGGTCTACTTCTTGTCCTGCGTGTATTTGTAGTGTTTCGAATTTATGTTGTGACATGATTTTTAAGTTGAAATGGTGTAACGTTGAAATGTTTGTTTGTTGACCAATTAAGGTGCGTTATTGGCGTATCCCGTTTTAGCAGGACCTTCCGAGTTCATTTGAATAAATGTAAAATGGAAGATTTTTGAGTTTAGTACATGCGAATGCACATACACATCATCAATTGCATGCTACAGCAATTGCCAATAAATGGAGTATAAATAAAATTTTTGCCGACCTGCTCGGGAAACGAGTTTCTTGAAATAGAATTAATTAGTTTCATCTTATTAATTTATATTTCCAAAATGCACCATGCAATTTGGTCAGGAATTGGCACCTTCTCTTTTTGAGGGTTGCCAGTGGGTCTATGAGCCTGTCTCTCGCCACTTCTTTATAAATCAACAACCGTTAGGTAATTGACTTTTACTTGGTGTTCCAAATAATGTTTCAAATATAGGGTGTTTTTTATTTTAATACAAAATAAAATTCTGAAAAATAATTAAATATTTGATTTTCAGTTGTTTTTTTGTTTGTATAGCCACAGATATACAGATTGATTTTAATTTTAATATGGCTTATTAAATATCTGTGGGATCTGTGGCAAAAAAGATATTTGAATGATATATCAGCGTATTCTTGAATGAATAAAATACTAACTTTGTAGACTTACTATATATTTTTAGATTTTGAATACCACATTCCTAAATAGCATTATCCAACGCCAAAATCAACAACAGGTTGTGCCTTCTAATCAAACGATTGCAAACTGGGCGCAATCTTTATTGAACCTTATTTTCCCGGAAAGAGGAGCGTCTACCAATTATAATCAAGAAGTATTGAAGGGTGTTTTCTTTGAATTGAAGGAAGAATTACAACAGATACTGAAATCTACAAAATCGCCTGATAAAACGTTAAGCAAAGGAATTGCAGATACTTTCTTTGAAAATTTGCCAGAGATTTACCGAAAATTAAATACAGATTTAATGGCATTGGTAGATGGAGATCCTGCAGCACAAAGTGAATTTGAAATCATCAGATGCTATCCTGGTTTTTTTGCTGTGGCCATGTATCGCTTTGCGCATGAGCTACATTTGTTAGAGGTGCCGCACATTCCGCGTATCATTACCGAACATGCACACACGGTAACTGGAATAGACATTCATCCGGCAGCAGAAATTGGAGAATATTTATATATTGACCACGGGACGGGATTGGTAATTGGAGAAACTACGGTAATTGGTAACCATGTGAAATTGTATCAAGGTGTTACTTTGGGTGCATTAAGTGTAGATAAAGAACAGCGAAATATCAAAAGACATCCCACAATTGGTAACCATGTAATTATTTACTCTGGTGCAACCATTTTGGGTGGAGAAACTCTTATTGGAGACCATAGTGTAATTGGAGGTAATGTTTGGCTAACTAAGAGCATTCCCGAAGGATCTACGGTTTACCATCAGGCCGAAATTAAAATTAAGGAGAAAAATAGTTGATGGTTAATAGTCAATAGTTAGACTGTAATAAATTATACTGTGAAATCTTTAAATCTGTGAAATTATAAAAAGACATGAAAACCATTATAGATTGCATTGGCAATACGCCATTGGCAGAAATCAGATATTTGAATACCAATCCTAACGTTAAAATTTATGCCAAGCTAGAAGGTAATAATCCGGGTGGAAGCGTGAAAGACAGGGCGGCTTTAAACATGATCCGCAGTGCTATGGAGCGTGGAGAAGTAGACAAAAACACCAAGCTTATTGAGGCTACAAGTGGAAATACTGGCATTGCCTTAGCGATGATTGCTTCGATTTATGGAATTGAAATTGAGTTGGTAATGCCATCGAGTTCTACAAGAGAACGCACTTTAACAATGGAAGCCTTTGGCGCTAAAGTTACCTTACTAGATTCTATTGAAGTTTGTAGAGATTATGCAGAAGAAAAGGGAACGCAACCTGGTTATTTTCTGCTAAACCAATTTGCCAATCCTGATAATTATTTAGCCCATTACCATACTACTGGCCCAGAAATTTGGAATGATACCAACGGGAAAATCACACACTTTGTAAGTAGCATGGGCACTACAGGTAGCATTATGGGGAATTCTAGATATTTGAAAGAGATGAATCCAGATGTTCAAATTGTGGGTTGCCAACCAACAGAAGAGTCTTCTATTCCAGGTATTCGCCGCTGGCCTGTAGAATATTTGCCAAAAATTTACGAACCTGAGAGAGTAGACAGAATTATGGATGTGTCTCAACACGATGCAACTTTAGCAGCTAGAGCATTGGCAAAAAAAGAGGGGATATTTGCAGGGATGAGTAGCGGTGGAGCTTTACATTGCGCTTTGCAGTTAGCCGAAGAACTGGAGAGCGGATTAATTGTGTTTATTACTTGTGATAGGGGAGATCGGTACCTGAGTAGCGATTTGTTTGGGTAAAAAAACTTTGTCAAATTTTGTACAGTTGCATAGAATTTGACAAAGTTAATTTGTGACCTGATAGTTAGGGGGATTTTATCACCTTTTGGCTATGCGTACCCGTACCATCTTGATATTGCAAAATGTAAATGCCATTAGGGTAGGCTGATAGGCTAAACTCTAAAATTATACCATTGGTAGTTTTGCTTTGCAATATCTTGCCCGTTAAATCTGTTAGTTTGCAGGTTATGCCATTAGTAGCGGATTTAACAAATACCTTATCTTTAGTAGGGTTGGGGTACAAGTTAAAAGTTGAGGAATGAAAGTTAAAAGTTAGCTTTACAACCTCCGAAACATTACTGTTTTTACCATCTACGTCTACGGTTTTTATGCGGTAGTAATTATTGCCTTGTAAAGGCTCATTATCTAGCCAAGTATAACTAGCATTTGCCGTGTTGTTGGCTTTTAAATTGACTACAGTTGTAAAATCGGCGTTTTCTCCAGCTCTTTGCACCTCGTGTGCTAGTACGTTTTGCTCTTGTGTGGTATGCCATTGTAGGTTGATGCCGTTGTTGTATCTTTGTGCCTTTAGGACAATGGTTTGTAAGGGTAGGGTACCAGTCGTAGTATGATATCTTGCAATTCTTCTTTTTGGGTCAATATTTATCGGATCACCAACAGTAATGTTGCTGAAATTTCCACCTACGTATACATCTGTTCCTAACACACTTATGGCATATACAGAATATAGAGTAGTGTTGTTGGCCGATATCGGCCCTATTGAGATCCATTGAGTTCCATCCCATTTGGCGATATGTTTTGCTGAAACACCGCCTGCCGATGAGAAATGGCCGCCTACGTACACATCTGTGCCCAATACAGCGATGGCATAGACATAGGTGCCATTTATTACCCCAGTACCCAAAGCGCTCCATTTTGAGCCATTCCATTTGGCTATGCCTTTCGTTCCAGTAACACCGCCTGCAGAACTGAATTCTCCACCCACATATAGCTCTGATCCTGATACTGCTAGGGCATTAACTACGTCTGTTGTACCCCAAGTTAAAGCACTCCATCTGCTACCGTTCCACTTTGCAATATAGTTCGTATTTGAAACACCGCCTGCCGAACCAAATTCGCCGCCAACATATAGGTCTGTACCCGATACAGCTAGGGCACGGACGGTATTGCTTATTCCGCTGCCCAAATTATTCCAAGTATTGCCGTCCCATCTGGCTATATTCTTAATATTACTATCGTCACCTGCCAAGGTGAAACCTCCACCTATATAAAGGTCTGTGCCTGATATTACTAGAGACCAAACAATGCCGCTACTCACCCCCGAGCCTAATGCACTCCATTGTAAACCGTCCCATTTGGCTATGCCCTTTGTATTTGCTATATCTCCTGCCGAGTCGAAATATCCACCTACATAGAGATCTGTGCCCAATACAGCTAAGGAGCGAACATAAGATTCCGTGCTACCGCTGGAGCGACTTACCCCCGAACTTAAAGCACTCCACGTATTACCGTCCCATTTAGCAATATTCTTTGCCTCAACATTGCCAGCCATAGAAAAGGTGCCTCCTACATATATGTCTGTACCTGATACCGCTATGGCGTAGACAACGCCGTCGACACCTGTTCCTAAAGGATACCACCCCTCATCTTCTGTTTGAACCGTTGCAGTTGATATAAAAACAGGTTTTCCACCTTTTCCATAGATCATTTTATATCCCAATAAGTTAAAACTACCACTAATACCATGTTTTAAAGTCCCATCGGAGTTCAAAACTTCGGATAAACTGCTTTGGTTTTTATTCGAGATGTCAATTGCATAAGCAGACTGAGTGTTCCAAAATAGCGCAATGCATAAAATTATACATTTCATTAATTTAAGATTGCTTTTCATTGTGTTACTTTTATGTTCAAGACAATTTTAGTAGATAAAAACTTAAACTCTTTAACAAAGAAAGGTATAAATTTTGATTTCTATAATTTGTAGGTTCAATTAATAAGTGCAACAGGAGATTTCTCTTTGCGGTTGGAATGGCACTACTTTTAATTTTCTGCTTTTAATTTATCCCAATGCTTGCTCTAAATCTGTAATTAAATCATCAATATGTTCTAAACCCACAGAAATACGAATTAAGTTTTGTGGGGTTTTGGTAGTCGGTCCTTCTACAGAAGCACGGTGTTCAATCAAACTTTCTACACCGCCCAAGCTCGTGGCTTGACTAAAAACTTTCACACTGTTCACTACTTTTCTAGCAAATTCGGCATCCCCTTTGGTTAAAATAGAAAGCATGCCACCAAAACCACGCATTTGTTTTTTCACAATTTCATGTTGCGGATGCGAAGGCAAGCCAGGATAATAAACAGCTTCTACTTTAGAATGGCCAACTAAATAATTTGCCAGTTTCTCCGCATTTTCGCAATGCCCTTTTATGCGGTAAGCCAAAGTTTTAATACTTCTTAGCAATAAAAAACAATCAAAAGGAGACGGAACCGCACCACCCGTTTCTTGTATGTTTTTAACCTTGTCAAAAAACTCGTCTTTGGCTGCAAAGGTTAACGATCCACCTAAAACATCGCTATGTCCGCCAATGTATTTGGTGGTAGAATGCATCACAATATCAGCACCTAAAACAATTGGATTTTGTAGAATTGGCGATGCAAAAGTGCTATCCACTGCAAAAATTAGTTGATGCTTTTTCGCAATTTTACCTAATGCTTCAATATCACAAATCTTTAAAAGCGGATTGGATGGCGTTTCTACCCAAAGTAGTACGGTATTAGATTTTACGTAACTTTCAACTTTATCTAATTCGGTTAAATCAACAAAATCAAAAGTTAAGGTATCTGCGAAAATGGTTAGCAGTTGCTTTTTGAAACCCCAATACATATCGTCTGGCGCAATGATATGGCTGCCTGGCTTTAAGGCCTGGAAAATAGCCATACCAGCTGTATTTCCCGACGAAAATGCGCAGGTATCGGCACCACCTTCTAATTCGGTAATTACTTTTTCTAAAGCAGAACGGTTTGGATTGCTTACCCTACTGTACATGTGGCCACCAGGATAGCCACCATCTTCGCCTCTAAAATAAGTTGTAGAAAGATGAATTGGAGAAGTAACATCTCCTGTACTTGCTTTAACTAGGTTAGCCGCGTGAATAGCAGTAGTTTCTGGCTTCATGATAATCGATTTTAAAAGTAATGAAACAAAAGTAGATTAAATAGCTCAAATACTTTATTTTTGGCAAGATTTATGTTAAGAGTTTCACAAAAATTATACACAAAGTAGAGGTTTAACTACAAGTTTAACCTACTTCAATAAAAATCAATAACAGATGAAAAAATTAATTTTAGCTATTGCTTTATTCTCTGCATCATTAATGGTGTTAGAAAGTTGCTCTCCGAAAACTACTACAGGTGCACCTGCAGTTAGAAGAGGTAATATTACAGGTAACTGGATGTTAAATAATATTACTTTCGAAGGTATTCCTGATGTGGCGGTACGATCATTTTTGGGAGAAAGTTCTTACAAGTGTTTTGTTGGCAGTACTTGGAGATTAACCAACAGCGGTAACGGTAGCTACAGCTTACCTTCAAGCGCAAGTTGTTCGGCTAAAACTCAAAATATTTTCTGGTCGGTAAGCACTGCTGATGAAACTTTTCAATTTAAAAAGCTATATGAAGGTGACAAAGCAAAGAACGTAACTGAAGGTTATCGTATGGTACTATCAGGTGCAGATGAAAGCACCATGATGATTAAGTCTCCGATAGAATACGGTGGTAAAACTGCTTATGTAGTAATGAATTTCGTAAAAGCTGTAAATTAATTTTAGCTACTTCTTAATAGAGAGGCTGTCTCAAAAGTAAAATAATGCCGTCATTTCGACGATCAAAGGAGGAGAAATCTCTTTCAGAAGCACTTCTGAAGCAGATCTCTCTCTAACGTTCGAGATGACGAGCAACTTTTGAGACAGCCTCTTTTTTGTTGGCGTATAAGTACGTAGTATCACTGGTGTTTGTTCGCAAAAGCTAATTTGACCGAACTTTTCATGGTTTCACTCGTTCAAGTATATATTAACAAATGTATTATGGAAGATAGAGATCCGAAAAAGTTATTTCCAGCACCGCCATTTAATACTCCCGAACAAGATTATCCAGGCACGGAGAAAAAAATGGAGCCTAAAGCCGACCATGGCGAAGACACTTACGTGGGGTATGGACGTTTCATTGATAAAAAAGTAATTATTACTGGAGGAGACTCTGGAATTGGAAAAGCTGTAGCTATTGCATTTGCTAGAGAGGGTGCGGACGTGATGATTAGCTATTTGGCAGATGACGAAGATAAAGATGCACAGGATACAGTAAAGTATATTGAAGCAGCCGGAAGAAAAGCAGTTGTAATGAAGGGGGATATTACCAGCGAAACGCACTGTGAAGCAATAATAGCTAAAGCAGTAGCAGAGTTTGGTCACATAGATGTATTGGTAAACAATGCAGCTTTTCATATCAGTAGAAAGCAAATAACAGATATACCGACAGCAGAGTGGGACCTGACGTTTGACACTAACGTAAATGCCATATTTTACTTGTGTAAGGCCGCTATTCCGCACATGCCTAAGGGAAGCAGCATCATTAATACTACATCCGTGGTGGCCTTTGACCCATCCGAAGATTTGCTGCCTTACTCTGCTACCAAAAGCGCAGTTGTAAATTTAACCGCAAATCTTAGTCAGATTTTATTGAAGCAAGGTAAGGGAATTAGGGTAAACGCGGTTGCCCCAGGCCCTGTATGGACACCACTTATTCCCGCTACCAAATTTAATGTAGAAAATTTCGGTAAAAATACGGCTATGGAACGTCCGGGGCAGCCTGTAGAAATTGCACCTGCCTTTTTGTTTTTAGCTTCTGCAGATGCCAGCTTTATTTCGGGGGCGGTGCTGCCGGTAACAGGAGGGCGGATTACTATTTAGCGATTAACAACACGCCTACTCGTAATTTCTGTTAAGGCCAGATACTTGTAGACAGGTAGCTTCGTATAAAATGCGAATTAAAAAACACAATTATAATTTAATTGTTTATGCAACTAAATACACAAGCCGCAAAAATAATAAGGGTATTTGTACGGTAACTTTGAGTATAAAATCATCTGTTAATATTAATTAATATTTGGATATTGTATTGATTTAAAAGGTGTTTTGATATTAATTCTTCAATTTTAATTAGTTAGTTATGGGTAATACAAATCAATTTAATGCTGGTAGTAATACAGTAGCCGATAGTAACGCAGATTTTAAATTTAAATTCTTGTCAAACAGCCTGCAGCAGGTTTATACAGCCGAAAAACAATGGGCTGTAGTATTACCTATTTTGCGATTGGCAGTAGGCTGCGAAGATTTAATAGCAACACTAAATAAATTTGAAAAGGAAGGAAAAGCACATATCCAACGCTTGGAGATTATTTTTAAGACTTTAAACATACCTCTAAAAGAAGCACAAAATAAAGATATAGAAGTATTGATCGAAGAATGTTATGATATTATAGACGTTACTCCAATTAATAGTTTTATTAGAGATGCAGGCTTAATTGTAGGTATACAGCAAATACAACAATATCAAATTACAGAATATACTTCTTTACTAGCTCAAGCATTAGCTTGTGATGAACATAAAGCGGTTAATTTGTTAAGGGTAATCGTCCACAATAAACATCAGGAAGAAGAACAATTAGCAATGGCAGGCACTAGTCAAATGCTTGATGAAATATTGGGAGACTGATTTCTAAAACCCATTTCTAGGGCGGCGTAATTTTTTCTTCTATTTTAGAACCTATATCTTGTATTGTTTTGCTATCTAACTTACCCCAAAGTTGTTCCCATTTACCATAGGTTTCGTTTCTTAACTGCGTAATTTCGGTTTCTTTGTCATGGCACGAGTAATAGGGTACACCATCAGTGGTTTCTAGCTGGGTTACCTTAAGGCGTGTTTCTAGCTGATCAATTTCTGCTATGATATAGAAGTTTATCGGTGTTGTTGACATAATTTAATGGGTTTAGTTTTATAACGTATGGGAACGGGTTTAGTTTTAGTTTAGGCTTTGAAAGCTGCTTTGTTTTAAATTTGAGACTCAAAAACAAGAATAAAAAAAATCGACGCCAACTATTTGTTAACGCCGACCTTAGAGTTTGTAAGGCTTAATTTAGGCTACTACGTTCGCTTCAGACATGGCAATTTCTGTTAATTTGCCGTCTGTTTCTTTTTCTTGGTCTAGGGTAATTTGCAGCAGTTCTGCAGCTTCTGTGTGCTCCATTAGCGTTGCATAAGTTACTAAGCAGCCATAGGTTGCAATTTCATAATGTTCTACTTTTTGTGCTGCGGCAATTAATGCGGCATCTAAAGCTTCGTCGCCTTCAAACTCCTCCATAATTTCCTCTGCTTCGTTAAGCAAACCTTCCATCGCTTTGCATTTTTTACCTCTTGCAGCTAGGTCTATATTTTCAAATACTTGTTTTAACCTCTCAATTTGTTCTTCTGTTTCGGTATAATGAGCGGTAAAGGCATCTTTAAGATTTTGCCCCACGGCTTTTTCCGCCATTTTTTTTAATCCTTTCAATAACTGTTTTTCGGCGCCAAGTACATCTCGTAATTCATCAACAAAAAGTTCGTGTAAATGAGCATTAGGCATTTTGCTATTATCGTTTTTAGTTTTCATAATACATTAATTAAATTTTATCATCTATGTTGTCACTTTATATCTGTTATAAGCATGTTTAGGCAATTTTGTTTGTAGACGCCTTTAAAACGGGTATTTTAGATAGGGCATTAGGTAGTTATACCCAATAGATGAGTTTTAATAATATGGCCTATAAAAATTAGATACTTATCCTTTTAAAGCAAGGAAGAAAAATAAGAGATATTACGGGTGTTACTTAACGAAAACATCCAATCTTTTAAGCTGGCCTAAATGGTGTTGTTGCCTTCTAATAGATGATCCAGAAAATCTTAGACTTTGCTAGTAAGCTGCCTTTATTTGCTAACTGTAAAATTGGAAGATAAATGGTTGACTTAATTATCAGTATTCGACCGCGGCTCTTCCGAATGGATAAACTTATCAACTTTAGCTTTTAGCTCATTGAATTTATTTTCAGTTTCTCTGGATTTTTCTCTTAAAGCTCTCGATTTTTCCAATAAGCTTTTGGTAGCTTGTTGGTTTTTGTTTACTTTTTCTGCCATGTTAACTGTGTTTACCCAAATATAATTATTTAACGTGCGATAAAAACATCTATTATAAAAACGAGTATTAGTAGAGCGAAATACTTGCTTTTGTATTTTTACGACGTAGCTTATTGACTCAATTTGCCGAAAAGCTTTAAGTAGCTAGTTTTTTAATGTGTTAGTTAATTTAGGTTTACGAGATTGATTTAGATTGGGTAGGTAATTTATAATGTCAAGCGTGGCAAGCTAATAGATGAGTTGATTATATTTTTATCAGTTTAATAACATTGTAAATGCCGGCTTAATAATAAGGCCGTTATGTTTGGGACCTTACTTGTTGTGAGTTTGCTTTAGGGTAAGTTTCTAAGTTGTTTTGCTGCTTAAGTAAATTATGGCTAACAGATAAACGTTAAAAGGATACGCTATTTATAACGGAAACTGGATACGAATAAGGGTTTCACTAGAATTTGATATCATGTTGATTTTGCCATTAAGCAACTTAACTTTAGATTCAATTGTTTTTAAGCCAATTCCTTTCTTTCGATCTCTTTTAAGGTCGAAACCTTTGCCGTTGTCTTTTGCCATAATATGGATTTGATTGCTTATAACGGATACATCTATGTGCGCATTTTTTGCATCAGCGTGTTTCATAATATTTAAAGATAATTCTTGCACAATTCTATATACAGCTAATTGCACATATTTATCTAACTGCAGATCTAAATTAGAAAATGTACAATTAAAGTGTGTTTTGCCTTTTAATTGGTTGCAAACATCTTTGATACTTGCTTTTAAACCAAAGTCTTCTAATATCGAAGGCATTAACTCGTGAGAAATTTTCCTGCTTTCTTGAATACACATACTCAATAATTCTTTAGCTCTATTTAGGATATTGATGTTATCTTCAACAGTATTTGAATTGACTAAGTTTAAACGCTCTAAACTTGTTTTTACACCGTACAGTACTTGGCCCAAACCGTTGTGCAAGCTTTCGGCAATGCGTTGCCGTTCTTCTTCTTGAGCGTTTAAGGTGGCTTTTAAAATTTCTTTTTGTTGCTGTTTCTCTAATTCTTGTCTTTCTAGAGTAAGCTGTTTGTTTTTCTCCTCTAATTCCTTTTGCTTGGTAATGTCTTGCGAAATTCCAACAATATGCGTAGAGAAACCATTTTCGTCTCTTACATAGGCAGTACTTTTAGTTTTGATCCAATGGATGTAACCTTTGGCATCTATTAAACGATAGATCAATTCTTTAGTTTCTTTTTTAGGAAGTTTACCTTTGAGCTCATTTAAGTTGTTATAAAAATTTTCTTTATCTTCTGGATGAATAAATTGTTCAAAAAAATCTTTACCCATACTTTTAATTTCAGACTGTGATTTTTGTACCAGTTGCTCAATGCGTTGGTTAGAATAAAATTGCTCTAAACTAAGCAAATTAATGGCGTATAGCATATCGGGAGCAGAGTTGGCAATACCTTGTATCATTGCTGAATTTTCTAATGATAATTGTTCGGCAATTTTCCTTTCGCTGATATCTAGATTGGTCGCAAGCAAGCTGTCGCCCATTTTTACAAACATGCAAGAGTACCATTTATCAAAACCTTCATGTGGATAAAAATACTCCGTAGTTTGAGGCAAGCCCGTTTCCATTACTTTTAGCATGATGTCAAACAATCCAACTTTCTTAATTCCGGGAAATTCTTTCGCATAATGTTTGCCAATTAAATCTTCTCGGCCGGTTTCTTTTTCTAATGCTTTGTTAACCAGTGCAATTTGGAAGTCCGTGATTTGTCCTTTATCATCTATTATTGGACTTAAAACAGACATTGACATTAACGTACTGTTGTAAATTGTCTCTAGCTCATCTCTGCTATTTTTCAGCTCTTTAGTCCTATTGTCGACATCTTTCTCTAGATTAATCAAATACCTTTCTTCGGCTTCACGAATAACATCATCCATATTTTTTTGGGTGGTAATATCCCAATGGATACCAGTAACTTCAGAAATACCACTATGCGGATGATAGATGCCTTTGCCTCGTTCTTCAATCCATGCAATTTCTCCGTCAATAGGCCTAATGATGCGGTATATGTGATGAAATTCCTTTTGGTTTTTACTTGCAGTTTCCAAAGTTGCGGTATGCTTTTGCTTGTCATCTGGATGGATCATGTAGAAACCTTCACTTTCGCTATAGCTTTTAGTTTTATTTTTTAAACCAAAAACAATTGGCGATAAAGGAGAAACTGCAACATTGTTATTTTTTTCGAGCCAATGAAAAGTACTCATGTTTGAAGCCGTTAGCGCAACTGCTAGTTGTTTTTGGGACTGATCTAAAGCCTTAGCCATCTTGGTTTGCTCTACATAAGACCATGTACGTTCTGCGGTTTCTTCTATAAAAGCCAAGTGTTGCTCTGTCCAGTAATACGGAGCGGTGTGCTGTACTAAAAACATGGCTACAGCTACTCCATTTTTAATTAAAGGTACCGCTACCCAGGCGCCAAAGTGTAAATCTTTATAGTGCTTCAAATCTTCGGTCGAAAACCGATCATCATCGTCTACATTAGATACGGTAATGGTTTTGCCCAATTTAATCTGCTCAAAATGCTCGCCAAAATCCGAAAATGGATACAAGCTAGGTTTAAATGCTATGGTCTTATCCTTTTTTTGGTATAACCGTTCTATCTGTATATAGTCTATATCGTTGAATTTGATAATTTCACCATAAAAAGCGCTGTCAATATCTAGATATTTCCCTATTACTGTTGCTGCGGCTTCCTGTATGGATAGAGGATCAGAGATAAACCTAACCGCGTCTGTAAGCTTTAATAGATAATCTTTTCTTTCTTCACTTTTTCTAAGTATATCTTCAGCATTTTTTCGTTGTGTAACATTGTTAAATAGTACCCCCACAATGTTTTCTCCTAATTCAATAATCGGAAAAGCTTCTACTTCGTACCAGCCATTTATTAAGGCTACTGCAGGAAGCTCAAAATGAACAGATTGTTTAGTTTTAACTACTTCTCCATAAATTTCATACCAATGGCTTTCGTGGGCTGGGGCAAGCGCTTTCATTGTTTTTAAATGGTAGTCAATAATGCCAGTTTGTTTCTGAAAAGCAGGGTTGGCTTCCAGAAACCGATAGTCTATGGCATTTCCTTTTTCGTCCCAAATTACTTCTATAATGCAAAAACCTTGGTTAATGGAATTAAATAGTGATTTATACTTATTGCTTAGCTGAGCATTGAATATTTTTTGATTTTGTTTGATCTCGCTAATGTCACGCCCGATAGCAATTACACTTTTCACTTTGCCATTAACAGTAAACTCTGGTGCTATCTTTATGTTGTAGTAAAATTCTTTATCATACCGTTTAAAAGAAATTGTAATGGTTTCAGAAATTCCGGTATTTAAAACATTTATCGTTTTGTTGATAAGGGAAGTGACGTCTAGTTTCGGCCAAATTTCTTTATGGGTTTTACCTATTGCTTCGGCGAGTGTTAATTTTGCCTTGCGCTCAAAAACAGAATTACCGTAGCTTAAACGTAAATCACTGGTCCATTTGGTAACAATGTCTGGTGTATGTTCTACCAGCGTTTTGTACATGTTTTCGTTATACTTTTCTTTTTCTATACAGGCAAATGTTACCATAATTCCCTGTGCTAAAGGTGTTACAGTCAGCTTAATCCAGCTTTCTGTAAATACGGATAGGTATTCGAAACTAGTTTCTTGTTTAGCTGCTAAAGCGTTATTTATCTCCTTATAATAGGAAGTATTAACTGATTTTGGGAACAGCTCCCATACATTTTTACCGAGCATTGCTTGAATAGGCATTTTAAAGCACGCTAATGCCTTTTCGTTAATAAAAATGAAATTTGCATCGTCGTCGAGTACATAACAAGGTAACGGCAATACGTTTAAAGCAGCCGATGCAGCTTTGAAATTTGGCATAATTATAAGATCTTGTTAAATAAACACCTGCTGCAACATTAAGTTTATTCGGTTTTTAATTACATTTTTAAAAAAAAAAATAAATAAAACAAAAAACGTTGTTATTTAATTATAGAAAGATAATCTAAATATACACCATGTTAGTGCGTATTTGTACTTGTTTAACCTTAAATAATACTTGTTTTTGTGATGTAAATGCATTTAATGTTTATTGAGCCCATTATCTAATCTGTTTAATACTTGTTTGTTATATTTTAGGCTCATTGAAAATTAAATAACTCAAAATTGGAGTAAGAATGATAAGGATAATCTTAGCAGAAGATCATAATATTGTTAGAAATGGCATTAAGTTGCTTCTAGAAGCCGATGAACAAATTAAGGTTTTAGGCGAAGCAACTAATGGATTAGAAGTAATGGAGTTGCTTGGGTCGGCAGAAGTGGATCTGATTATTGCAGACATCAATATGCCACAAATGGATGGAATGCAATTGCTTAGAGAGGTAAAAGCAAAGTATCCGAAAACAAAAGTCGTAATGCTCTCAATGCACGATCACGAAAAGTATGTGATGGAAGCATTTAAAAACGGTGGAGATGGCTATCTGCTTAAAAATATTGCTGCAGAAGAACTCATATTCGCCATAAAGTTTATAAATCAAGGATATAGGTATCTCTGTGCAGAATTAACCATGTCTTTGATGGATACGATGTTGCAGAGCAAGCAATATTTAATGACCATGTCTGACAATGAAATTGATTTCTCGTTGCGAGAATTAGAAATTTTACAGCTCATTGCCGAAGGGTTAACCAACTTGGAGATGTCGGAAAAGTTGTTTCTAAGCAAAAGAACCATTGAAGGCCACCGGCAAAGCTTGTTAGATAAAACAGGATCTAAAAACTCGGCTGCGTTGATAAGATATGGCGTATTACATGGTTTAATCCAATAGCTGTCTTCAAAAACTATTTCTTAGTGTAAGCTGTTTTAGAGGTGGTTAGTGGCATAAGCCTCCTGTTTACATAAATGCTAAGAAATGAAATCAATTTGGAAAGGTGCCATAGGTTTTGGCCTGGTTAATATTCCGGTAAAACTTTACTCGGCAGTACAAAATAGCAGCCTTGATTTAGATATGTTAGATGGTAAAGATTTGTCGAAAATTAAATACCATCGTATAAACGAGCGCACCGGCAAAGAGGTGCCTTACGAGCGTATTGTGAAAGGTTTTTTATTGAAAGACAATTATGTGGTCTTAGCCGATGAGGATTTTGCAAGTGCTCTTCCGGAGAAGAATAAACTTATTGAGCTAGAAAGTTTTGTAGACCTTGCGGATATTAACCCTATTTATTACGAAACTTCTTATTATACCGAGCCAGAACAGCAAGGTAAAAAAGCATATTCGCTATTGTTAAAGGCATTACAAAAATCAAAAAAAGCAGGCGTAGCTCGATTTGTACTTCGTACTAACGAAAATTTATGTGTAATTCACCCCTTAAACGATGTATTGGTTGTTACCAAAATTAGATTTGAGGAAGAAATAAGAAACTCAAAAGATATCAAAACACCTACAGTTTCAATTAAGCCAAAGGAATTGCAAGTAGGGATGGCACTGATTAAACAATATAGTTCAGATTTTGATATTTCTGCATTTAAAGACGAGTACGCTAAAGAATTGATGAAGACTATTAGGGCGAAGGCCAAGGGCAAAAAAGTGGTGGTTAAGAAAATGCAGCCAGAAAAACAGGTGAGCGATGACCTATACGAACAATTGATGCAGAGCTTAAGTAAGAAAGGAGCGTAACCGATGTCGTTAAGCGAGTACAAAAATAAAAGAGACTTTGAAAAAACTACAGAACCAAAAGATGGCAAAAAAATGGGTAAGCGGTTATCGTTTGTGGTTCAAAGGCATCATGCTTCGCACCTACACTACGATTTTAGGTTAGAAGTAGATGGGGTGCTGAAAAGCTGGGCTGTTCCCAAAGGACCTTCGCTAAACCCAAAAGACAAGCGCCTGGCTATGATGGTGGAAGATCATCCGTACGACTATAGGACTTTTGAGGGTATAATACCTAAAGGTAATTACGGCGCAGGTGTGGTTAATATCTTTGATGAAGGCACCTATGAACCGATTAGAGGTCAAAAAAATAGTATGAAAGAAGGCTTGGCTGCCGGAAATTTGAAGTTTGTACTGCACGGTAGAAAACTGAAAGGTGAATTTGCTTTGGTGCGAATGAAGGATAACGAACAAAACGCATGGTTACTCATTAAACATAACGATAAATATGCGGTAAATGTTAAGTATGATGCCGAAGATAAAGTGGCTGCTAAAGTAAAACAACAGGGTAAAGATTTTAAAAAGGCTAAAGCGGAAACGGAAGTAAATACTGCGCAAAAAGATTTTCATAGACCTATGCTAGCCAAGCTAGTGAAGCATGTAACCGAAGAAAAAGACTGGATTTTTGAAGAGAAATTAGATGGCTATCGTGCAATTGCCAAGATAAGCAAAAACAAGATTTCACTTACTTCTAGAAACGGCAAAAGCCTCATCAATGACTACCCAACCTTAATAGCTGCATTTAAAAAATTAAATATAGATGCTGTGTTGGATGGAGAAATTGTGGTGAGGGAAAAGGAAAAGACAAATTTCCAGGCATTGCAACAGTATGATGGTTCGCAAAACAAAGTACCCTTACGTTATGTAGTTTTCGATGTGTTAGAGATTAAAAAATCTGATGTAAGAATGCTGCCTTTGCAGCAACGCAGAAAATTATTGGAAAAACTTTTATTTGATAATAAACAGAAAGAAATTGAACTGATTACAACCGCTAAAACAAGTGGAGCACAATTTTTTAAGCAAGCCAAAGAAAAAAAATGGGAAGGAATTGTTGCTAAAAATATTAATAGTGCCTATGTAAACGGTGCCAGAAATGGTAGTTGGCAAAAAGTTAAAATCCAGCAAACGCAAGAAGCAATTATTGTAGGTTTTACCAAACCTTCTGGTAGTAGAAAATATTTTGGAGCATTAGTTTTGGCTATCAGAAATGAAAAAAGACAGCTCGTTTATATCGGTAATTGTGGTACCGGGTTTAGCGATAAGTCTTTGAAAGAAATTTCAGAAATTTTAAAGCCTTTACAAGTAAAAGATACACCATTTAATGAAAAGGTTGCTCAAGAAAGAAACGTAACTTGGGTAAAACCTAAAGTAATTTGCGAAGTTATTTTTTCCGAGTGGACTGAGAACCAACATCTGCGTCATCCGGTATTTAAGGGTATTAGAGCAGATAAAGAAATTGCAGATGTGAGGCTTGAAAAGCCAATAATTAATGATACTGTTGCTCACGAAGAGCTAACTTTGAAATTTGGCAGAAAGGCGGTAAAACTTACCAATCAAACAAAAATTTATTGGCCACAAGAAAATATTACCAAAGGCGATTTGGTCAATTATTATCGAGAGATAGCTCCTTTCCTGTTGCCACATCTTAAAAATAGACCACTCTCGTTAAATCGGCATCCTAACGGAATTACCAAACCTAGTTTCTTTCAAAAGGATCTAAACGTCGATCAAATTCCAAGTTGGATAAAATATGCGTCATTAAAATCAACGCATCTTCACAAAACGATAGACTATTTAATTTGTAATGATGAAGCTACCTTGCTTTGGATGGTAAACTTAGGTTGCATAGAAGTTAATCCTTGGATGAGTACTTACCGTAAGCCAAACCAACCTCTTTTTGCGGTATTAGATCTAGACCCAAACGGAGTAGATTTTAAAGAAGTAATAAAAATAGCCTTAACCACCAAAGAGATATTGGATGAAATGAAATTGACGTCCTTTGTAAAAACATCAGGTTCTAAAGGAATACACATTGTAGTGCCACTGCATGCTTACGATTATGAGATAGCTAAAAACTTTATTCATTATTTAGCTGGCCTAGTTTACGAAAAACACCCCGATGTTACAAGCTTAGAGCGCAGTCCAAGTAAACGTAAAAACAAAATTTATTTAGATTATTTGCAGAACAGAAAGGGGCAAACCATTGTTGCTCCATATTCGGTAAGGCCAAAACCCCTAGCTACTGTTTCTACGCCACTAAAATGGGAAGAAGTCAATCAAGATTTGCAAATCAGTGATTTTACCATTTTTAACATTAAGCAAAGAGTAAAAAAATTAGGTGATTTGTGGAAAGACATTGGTAAAATAAAAAACCGTTTAAATTTCGATGTAGAAAAAGACTTAGGCAGCTAAGGACATTCACCTATAAGCATTCACTAGCTTTTGATATATCCAGCAACCATTAACTCTAAAAATATGGGTCTATTTTTAAATAGTTTCTAAAGAAATAGCAGTGCAATTTAATAAAAAGGTATGCTTTTACAAAAAACTGTAACCATAAAATCATAAATCCAAACCTGTAAAATTGTAAATCTTTTGTACCTTTGGTTTTTAATGAATTTCCTCTATCCGGGCTTTCTTTTTGCACTATTGGCGGTCTTAGTTCCGGTAGTCATCCATTTATTTAATTTCCGAAAGTTCAAGAGAGTTTATTTTAGTAACATTTCCTTTCTAAGGGAAGTAAAAGAACAAAATTCATCTAGAGAAAAACTTAAGAATTTATTGGTTTTAGCTGCTCGTATGCTGGCTATTGTTTTCTTGGTTTTAGCTTTTGCCAGACCTTTTATAAACTCCAATGCCGATACAAACAAAATAAATGGAAATATTGTAAGTATCTATTTGGATAATTCTTACAGCATGGATGCGGTAAACAAAGAGGGAAGTTTGTTGGATGAGGCCAAGCGCAGAGCGAAGGAAATTGCAAAGAGTTATCAATTAAATGATCGTTTCCAGTTATTAACTAATGATTTTGAGGGTAAGCATCAGCGATTGCTAAATAAAGAAGAGTTTTTACAAGCGATAGATGAAGTAAAGATTTCTGCAGCAAATAGATTTTTACAACAGGTGATTAATCGCCAACAAGGGGTGTTTACGGGTGTTAGTAATAGGTATGCGTATGTGATATCCGATTTTCAGCAAAACTTTGCAGGTAAAGAAGCTATAAAAAAAGATCAAGACACTCAATTAACCCTCGTAAAATTGAGTGCAAATGAATTACCCAATATTTCTGTTGATAGCGTTGGGTTTCTATCTCCGGTGCACCAACCCAATACTTCCGAAAAAATTATTGTTCGTCTAAAAAACTTTGGTAACGATGATGCAAAGAATGTACCGCTCAAGTTGACCATTAATAACCAACAAAAGGCAGTTAATAGTGTTAGTATTGCTGCTGGTGCAACGTTTACAGATACACTTTCTTTCAGTGGTTTAGGTTTGGGCTGGCAAAAGGGCGTTTTAAGTATTAAAGATTATCCCTTAACTTTTGATGATGAGCTGAATTTCAGTTTCGAAGTTAATGCAAATCAACAAATTTTGAGCATCAACGGCGGCAAAACAGCTAAGTATATCGAAGCACTTTACAATGCTGATCCTTATTTCAAGTTGACTTCGGTTTCCGAAAATAACATTAACTATGCTGCTTTTTCAAATTATAGCTTAATCGTGCTGAATGGCATTAGTCAGCCATCAAGTGGCTTAGCACTAGAACTGAAAAATTTTGTTAACAATGGCGGTACGGTAGTCATTTTTCCTTCTACAGCTGCCAATGTTTCTAGCTATACTTCGTTTTTAACTACGTTGAATTTGACTGCTGTAACAAGTTTAGCTACAGTAGCTACCAAGGTTTCGCAAATAGAGTTGAAACACAGTTTGTTTAAAGAGGTATTTGAAACTTTGCCAAAAAACATGGATTTGCCCTTGGTTAATCGGTATTTTACTTATGCCGAAAATAGTAGGATAACCAAGGAACCGTTGCTGCAGTTGCCAGCTGGAAAAACCTTTCTAGCCCGTTATCCGATAACTTCAGGACAAATTTTTTTGGCCGCCACTGGCCTAGAAGAAACCGATGGAAACCTTGCTAAACATCCACTTTTTGTGCCTTTGATGTATAAAATAGCTTTTCAAAGTGTGAAAGATCAACCATTGTTTTACACCATTGCAAAAGATAATGTAATCACTTTGCCATTGGTAAAATTAGGGGCAAATCAATCTTTGAAACTAATAGGAGATGGTTTTGATATCATACCAGATGTAAGCCGTCAAAATGGGAAAAGCTTACTTTACGTTGCAGACCAAATTCAAAAAGCTGGATTTTATGACGTGAAAAAAGCAGATTCTATAATGGCGGTAGTTGCTTTTAATGATAACAGGGCAGAATCGAATATGAAATACGATAATCAAACCGATTTGCAAGAGCGTTTCGGTACAAATAAAATTCATTTCATTGATACTGAAAAAGAGAACATTTCATCGGCCATAGCCGAAAAAAATAATGGAACCGAGTTATGGAAACTTTGCCTAATTTTGAGTTTGGTTTTTATAGCTGCGGAGATCTTGTTAGTCAGGTTTTTTAAGCTACAGATACACAGGTAAAGAAACTAGATAACATGAAAAATCTGTGCGTACGTGGCTAGTAAATAATTGTGGTTGAACGATATAAAAAATAAATATAAAATTCATGAGCCTCTTAATTAAGGGAATTACCATTGCCGATGCCAGTAGCGAGTTTAACGGAAAAACTTGCGATGTGAGAGTTGATAAAGGAACTATTGTAGAGATAAGCGTAAACCTATCACAACAAAAATCTGAAACTGTTTTTGAAGGAAGTGGTTCAATTTTATCGTCAGGGTTTTTCGATCTAAATTGTGTTTTTGGAGATCCCGGTTTCGAAACCAAGGAAGATATAAAAACAGGTACAGCTGCGGCAGCTGCCGGTGGTTTTACAGGTATTGCTATTATGCCAAATACCAAACCAGTTGTGCATAGCAAAGGCGAAGTAGAATATATTTTAAACAGAGCTAAGGGTAACTTGGTAGATGTACATCCAATTGGGGCAATAAGTCAGAATTTGGAAGGTAAAGAATTGGCAGAAATGTTTGATATGAAACAAGCTGGTGCCGTTGCCTTTGCAGAAGCTGGAAAAGCCATTGCCGATGATGGTTTCATGAGTAGAGCTTTGCAATATGCCCTAGGTTTTGATGGTTTGTTGTTCTCCCATCCAGAAAATAAGGCTTTGGCCGGAAAAGCCCATGTGAACGAAAGCGCTACGACCATTTTATTGGGCATGAAGGGCATTCCGGCATTGGCCGAAGAAATGCAAGTATCTAGAGATATTTTCTTGGCACAATACCACAATGCACCCATCCATATCAGTAATATCTCTACAGCAGGTTCGGTAGCGCTAATTAAAAAAGCAAAAAAGGAGGGCGTAAAAGTAACTTGTGATGTAGCTGCACATCAATTGGTGTTTACAGAAGAGTTGTTGAACGATTTTGATAGCAATTACAAAGTAAAACCACCATTACGTAGCAAAGCTGATAACAAGGTACTGATTGCAGGTTTAAAAGACGGCACTATTGATGCAGTTTCTTCGCAGCATCGGCCGTACGAAATTGAATTCAAAAACGTAGAATTCGAGATCGCAAACTATGGAATTATTGCTTTGCAAACAGTATTGCCATTGTTATTGCAGGCAGGTCTAGACACGGCATTAATTGTCGAGAAATTGGCAATTGCCCCTAGAACTTTACTAAAATTGGAGGTTCCTCAGGTTAAAGTAGGAGCCGCTGCAAACTTTACGGTTTTCAACCCTACCAAAGAGTGGATTTTCAACACCGAAACCAATCAATCAAAATCGGCTAATTCTCCTTTGTTCAATAAAACTTTGAAGGGAAAAGTAGAGATGGTTTATCATAACGGACAGTATAATATTTATTAAATTGTTGTTCGTGCGTGGTTAATCATTTGGTCAAACAACGAAAAACGGGCAGCAAACAACGAAAAACGAAAAAATGAACAACACAGTAAAAAAAACAATAACTGCTTCATTAGCGAAATTTGGAGAGGTAAATAAAGCAGCAAGTGTAGAGATAACTCACAAATTAGTATCAGCTTTTGAAGCTAATGCTGATTTTATGGATAAAGTGGAGCAATTTGATGCCGTTTTTGACGAATATCCAAAGTTTGAAGAACTGAGAGAAACTTTCTTCGATTTATTGATGATTAACTTTTTTACTAGCGATGTAAACAAGCTAGAGGCTGATTATTTAGAATCCAAAGAATGGGAAGCCATTGAGGATGAAACCATTGATAGAGGTACAGAATTGTTAAACCTATTATTGTACATTAATGAATGCCACGACGAGCAGATTAAGCCAGAATTAGAGGACTTCTTGAAAGAATTTTTATTGGTAGAAGAGGACGAGTTTCAAGACGAATTTCATATCTACGAAGATTTGATTGAAAACCAACAATTAGCCGAAACCAGCATTCAGGAAATCTGCGAAAACGCTAAGATTTTAAACTTGGCAGAAGAAATGCAGGAGTTGTTTGTACCTTTTATGGCTTTCTTTTTACAGCCAGTGGCATCAGAGCAGGCCTATAAAGATTTGGAGAAATATAGTAACAATAAAGCTTTTGATGCGTCTGTTTATTGTTTAATTACTAATTTTAACCAAAGTAGATAATATTATATCGTATGGAACAACAGCTTGCACAAGAACAAAAGAAGCCGAACGTATTGGCTTTTCAAGTAGCATTATTATATGCAATTTATAATTTGGCGTTAATTTATCTTTCAGAAGCGATGGGTATGGGCGGAGCAAATTACGAGAATGTATCAATTGGTTTAAAAATTTTGTCAACTGCCTTAACCTATGTTCCGTTTATTGCAGCCATTATTTATGTACAAACAAAACACAGAAGCGAATTGGGCGGTTTTATCACATTTGGAAGAGCTTTCTCTGCTGGTTTTAAAGTAGCGGCTTATGCTGGCCTTTTCATCGCATTATTAACCGTTCTGTATTATAAAATACTAAGTCCAGGTTCTATGGAAGCCATCATTGATGCTGCTAGAGCAAAAGCAGGAAGCGATGAACAACAGTTAAAAGGTATAGAAATGATGAGCAAATACATGATTATGTTCATGGTTTTTGGATTGGCAGTTACGTTTACCATATCAGGATTGATTATTAGTTTAATTAGTGCCGCTATAGTTAAAAAAGAAAACCCCAATCCGTTTGCTAGCCAAGCCGACGAGCAATTTGGAGCCAAATAGTGCTTTTTAAATTATATTTTAAACGTGCAAATTATCTCAATTTATTTGATGAAATTTGCACGTTATTTTTTACAAATCCCCCTCCTTCGGAGGGGCTAGGGGAGGCCTAATGGATATATCAGTTGTAGTACCACTATATAATGAAGACGAGTCGCTGCCCGAGTTAATTGCTTGGATAGATGATGTGATGCAGAAGCATAACTTTTCTTACGAAGCTATTTTTATTGACGATGGAAGTACTGACCGCTCTTGGCAGGTAATTACAGAACTGAAATTGAGGTTTGCAAGTATCAGAGCCATCAAGTTTAGACGTAATTACGGAAAATCGGCCGCTTTAAACGTAGGTTTTGCTGCAGCGCAAGGCGATGTAATCATTACCATGGATGCCGATTTGCAAGACAGTCCGGACGAAATACCGGCACTTTACACCCGCATTAAAAGTGAAGGTTACGATGTAATTTCGGGCTGGAAGAAAAAACGCTACGATCCAATTACCAAGACCATTCCCACCAAGTTATTTAATGCTGCTACCCGTAAAATGAGTGGCATACAACTAAACGATTTCAACTGTGGTTTAAAAGCTTATCGCCATGATGTAGTAAAAACCATAGAGGTTTATGGCGAAATGCATCGTTACATTCCTGTTTTGGCTAAATGGGCTGGCTTCGCTAAAATAGGAGAGCAGGTGGTAGAGCATCGTGCTCGCAAGTACGGAGTAACCAAATTTGGCTTGAGCAGATTTATCAATGGCTTTTTAGACCTAATGTCTATCTTCTTCGTGGGTAAATTTGGTAAACGCCCAATGCACTTTTTCGGTTCTTTAGGTGTGTTGAGTTTTTTCCTAGGAATCATTATGGCCATTTACATTATGGTAGAGAAGCAGGTACACATTTGGAACAATTTACCTTATCGTAACTCTACAGACCAACCCTTGTTTTATTTAGCGCTGGTCGCCATTGTTGTAGGTTCGCAAATGTTTTTGGCAGGTTTTGTGGCCGAGTTGGTGGGTCGTAATGCACCAGAAAGAAATCAGTATTTAATAGAAAAGGAAATTAATTAGCTAATTAGCTAATTAGATCATCAGCTAATTGTTAAATGTTCTTCTCAATAATCATCCCTTTATACAACCGTCCGCAGGAGATCAAGGAGCTGCTATCCACTTTGTGCAAGCAAACTTATATGCAGTTTGAAGTATTGGTGATAGAAGATGGTTCGGTTAATGATGCCAAAGCTATTGTGGCAAGTTTTGAGAATAAACTCGATGTAAAGTATTTCTACAAAGAAAACTCAGGTCAGGGCTTTTCCAGGAACTTTGGTTTTGAGCGTGCCAAAGGCGATTACTTTATCATCTTCGATTCGGATATTCTGGTGCCATCTGATTACTTAGAAATTGTAAAAGATTACCTGTTTGAGCATCAATTGGATGCCTTTGGTGGCCCAGATGCGGCTCATGATAGCTTTACACCGGTTCAAAAAGCGATTAGTTATGCCATGACCTCGCCTTTTACCACAGGCGGAATTCGCGGCAACAAAAAACACATTGGGCAGTTTCATCCGCGTAGCTTTAACATGGGGCTCTCTAGGGAAGTTTATGAAAAAGTAGGAGGGTTTATTCTTACTCGTTTGGGCGAAGATATCGAATACAGCATCCGTATACACGAAAATGGCTTTAAAATAGGTTTAATTCCGGCGGCAAAAGTTTATCATAAGCGCCGAACAAGTTTCAAACAATTTTACAAACAACTGCATTTTTTTGGCAGAGCACGCATCAATATTTACAAACATTTCCCTTCAGAGTTAAAGGCAGTACATTTCTTTCCAGCAATTTTTACCCTTGGATTAGGCTTTGCCATCCTAAGCAACATCTTTTATAAGCCTTTAGCTTACGTTTGTAATTTCTTTTTACTTTTATACTTTTTGTTGATATTTTTTCATGCTTGGCAGGTCAACAAATCAATAAAAATTGCATTTTTGAGTGTAATAGCATCCTTTATACAGCTTACTGCTTATGGCTTTGGTTTTATACAAGATTTTGTGAAAAGAGTTTTGCTGAAGAAAAAGGACTAAAGAGCAAAGAACAGGAGAATTTTAGTGAATTAATAATTAAAATCTGACAGATGTAGCGGGATTAACTCTCAAATCTCAATACTCAAATCTCATATCTAAAACAATGATTAACTACTTAAAAGAAAGTACATTTGCCGTAACAGACGTGATTATGCAAGCGTGGAAAGTAACAAAGGAAAATTATTTTTCTATAGCTACCCTTTGCTTTCTCATCTTTTTAACGGCTTCAACTTCCACATTTATGGCCTTTTTTATGGGAGAGTTAAACTTAGGGATTAGAACTATAATGTTGTTAATTTTTTTGCTAAGCTATTGTGTGGTAGAATTATGTATGATCAAATACATTTTTAAACTTTTAGATACCGAAAACGCTGATATCCAAATTATAGAAACCCTGCCTACCAGAGCAGAAATTATTAAGTTTTTAATTGCTGCGGTGTATTTTGGTTTAAGTATTTTTTTTGTAGGTATATTGCTAATGCCTGTGTTGTACCTGCTTGATCTGTTTTTGAAGTTTTTGGTTACCCAAGAAATAATTTCGGGGTACGCCCAAACGGGAGCAATCATTGTAAATGTAGCGGTTGGTATTGCCGTGCTAAGCATCTTTCTCACCTTTGTAAGAATTATCTTTTTCCCATTTTTTATTATTGATAAACACAGTTCTCCATTCGAATCGATAAAGCTAAGTTTGGCCACCACTAAAGGGAATTTCATTAAGTTATTGATGATTTTGTTGGGCTTGGTAGTTGTACAAGCTATCGTTTTTGGTTTCTTTTATATCGTAATTTTAATGGGTTTCAGGTTGGTAAATCTCTTCTTAGATTACGATATCAGTCAGTATAGTTCGTTAATTGTGGTTATTTTTAGTTCATTTATAATTGTGCCATTTTCCACAGCATTTTTTGCGGTGGCTTATCGTAAAATTATGAGCGAATATAAAGGCGATGAACATCCGGATATTATTCACAACATCATGTAATCCATGATTATCTTAAAGGGAACTTGGAAAAACTATGTGTAAAATAAATAACTCAAATATTAACATTAGAAAGGAAAAACCCTTTTAGAGCTTGTTCCGGTTTTTCGGGCGCTTTGGGATATAGTTATGGGAATAAAATCAGCACTAAGTAAGGTATTTGCTTCTTTTGTGGTTAAAGGAATTGATCAGTGGAAATACGATGCTGTTTCGGCTCAGCAACGTACGCTACTACAACTCATCAGTGGAGCAAAAAACACGGCTTTCGGTAAAGATCATCAGTTTGCTAATATTAAAAACTACGCAGATTTTAAGGCCAATGTACCAGTAAGAGATTACGAGGATTTGAAACCCTACATAGAAAGGGTAGTTGCAGGAGAGCCCGATATTTTGTGGAAAGGTAAACCAGAATATTTGGCTAAAACATCAGGTACTACTTCTGGTGTAAAATATATTCCTATATCTAAACAGTCGATGCCAGAGCACATCAAAGCTGCTAGAAATGCTTTGTTAACCTATATCCACGAAACTGGAAACGCTAGTTTTGTAGATGGTAAAGTGATTTTTTTGCAAGGTAGCCCCCTTTTAACGCAAAAGAACGGTATTAAGGTTGGCCGCCTTTCTGGAATTGTAGCACATTTAGTACCTGCCTATTTACAAAAAAATAGGATGCCGAGCTACGAAACTAACTGTATCGAAGATTGGGAGCAAAAGGTAGATGCCATTGTTGATGAAACCATCAATGCAGACATGAGATTGATTTCTGGTATTCCACCTTGGGTACAAATGTATTTCGATAAACTGACCGAGAAATCAGGCGGTAAGCAAATCAAAGATATTTTTAAAAACTTTCAGTTGTTTGTTTACGGAGGTGTCAATTTCGAACCTTACAGGGCTAAAATTGAAGCTAGTATCGGTAAAAAAATAGCTGCAATCGAAACGTATCCGGCTTCGGAAGGCTTTATTGCTTACCAAGATAGTCAAACGGAGAAAGGATTACTATTGTTGGCAAATGCCGGGATGTTTTACGAGTTTATTCCATCGGAAGAGTTTTACAATGAAAAGCCAACAAGATTAAGTTTAGCAGAAGTTGAGCTTGATAAAAACTATGCATTGATTTTAAATACCAACGCTGGTTTATGGGGCTACAGCATTGGCGATACGGTTAAATTCGTTTCCTTAAATCCATACAAAATTGTGGTTACTGGAAGAATAAAGCATTTTATTTCGGCATTTGGCGAGCATGTGATAGGCGAGGAGGTGGAGTATGCGTTGCTGTCTGTTGCTAACCAAGAAGGTCTCGAGATCACAGAGTTTACCGTAGCCCCGCAGGTAAATCCGAGGGTTGGCGAGTTGCCTTACCACGAATGGTTTGTAGAGTTTGCGAAAGCACCTGCTGATTTGGCCGAATTTGCGATAAAAGTAGATAAAGCCTTACAGCAAAAAAATATTTACTATTTTGATTTAGTTGAGGGGAGTATTTTGCAGCCCTTGAAAATTACGGTTCTCCAAAAAGACGCTTTTGTAAATTACATGAAAGCTGAAGGTAAATTAGGTGGACAGAACAAAGTGCCAAGATTAAGTAACGATAGGAAGATCGCGGATGGCTTGGAGAGATATATTGATAATTAACTATCTCGTCATTTCGACGAGGAACGAGGAGAAATCTAGCTGAAAGTAAATTTCCTGTGAGATTTCTCCCTACGGTCGAAATGACGACGATAAGACTAATAAAATAAATTTGAAACACATATCCATATTAGGTTCAACAGGTTCTATAGGAACGCAGGCATTAGATGTAGTGCGTGCAAACCCTAGTTTGTACAAGGTTGATGCCTTAACTGCACAGCAGAATGCCGATTTGCTAATTGATCAAGCTTTGGAATTTAAACCAGAGCTGGTAGTAATTGGCAACGAAAGTTTGTACCAGCAAGTAAAAGCGGCTTTGCCGAATACGCAGGTAATTGCTGGCGAAGAAGGCTTAGTTGCTGCCGTTCAATTACCGCAAACCGCCTTGGTTTTAACCGCTGTAATGGGCTCTGTAGGCTTAAAGCCAACTATTGCTGCTATCCAAGCAAAAAAAGATATCGGCTTGGCCAATAAAGAAACTTTGGTAGTTGCCGGAGAGTTGGTGATGGATTTAGCTAAGCAAAACGGCGTAAAAATCATCCCTGTAGATTCAGAACACTCAGCTATTTTTCAATGTTTGGTGGGCGAAGAGCATAACGAAATTGAGAAAATTTTGTTGACTGCTTCTGGAGGGCCTTTCCGCGGCAAAGATCGTGGATTTTTGGCTTCGGTAACTAAAAATGAGGCTTTGAAACACCCTAACTGGGTAATGGGCGCTAAAATTACCATCGATTCTGCTTCGCTAATGAACAAAGGTTTGGAGGCTATTGAAGCAAAGTGGTTATTCAATTTAAAGCCAGAACAAGTTGAAGTGGTAGTTCATCCACAATCAATTATCCATTCTATGGTGCAATTTACAGACGGCTCTATTAAGGCACAAATGGGAGTGCCGGATATGAAACTGCCCATTCATTACGCCTTTGCTTATCCAAATAGATTAAAAACAGATTTTGAGCGTTTTAGCTTTTTGAAATATCCAGAGTTGACATTTTCTGAGGCAGATACAAAAAGTTTTCGTAACCTTGACCTCGCTTACAAAGCTATGGCAAAAGCCGGAAATATGCCCTGCATCTTAAATGCTGCCAATGAAATTGTGGTAGATGCTTTTTTAAGGGATAAAATTGGTTTTTTAGCAATGAGCGATGTAATTGAGCATTGTATGGAAGAGATAACATTTGTGTCTCATCCAACATTAAATGATTATTTAAAAGCAGATGAACTGACTAGGGCCTTTGCAAATGAATTAGTAACAAAACAGAGTTTAACACATCTAAAATAGAAACACACTTAATATAAAATATGGACGGATTGATTATGGCGGGCCAGCTTTTGCTGGGGTTATCGATATTAGTAATTTTACACGAGTTAGGACATTTTTTAGCAGCAAGAGCTTTCGGAATTAAAGTAGAAAAATTTTACCTATTCTTCGATGCTTGGGGATTTAAACTCTTCAGCTTCAAAGTAGGAGATACGGAATATGGTGTGGGTTGGTTGCCTTTGGGTGGATATGTTAAGATCTCGGGAATGATAGACGAATCTATGGATACTGAGCAAATGGCAGCGCCGGCACAGCCTTGGGAATTTCGTTCTAAACCTGCTTGGCAACGCTTAATCGTAATGTTGGGCGGTATTATTGTTAATGTGATTGTTGGTATTTTCATTTTTTGGATGGTTGCCTTTAAATACGGAAATACATTTATACCTAATGATAAACTCGTAAATGGCATTAGTCCAGGTATTGTGGGCAAGCAAATGGGCTTGCAACCAGGTGATAAAATCTTAGCCGTAAACGGTCAAAGGCTAATTTACTTGGATGAAATTTTAAGCTCTAAAGTTTTATTGAACAACACCAAGTTAACCATTTCTCGTAATGGTAAAGCCATAGACCTAAGGGTGCCTGAATCTGTTTTGGATAGCATCAGTAAATATAAAATTAGAGAGTTTGTAGGACCCAGGGTAATTGCAAAGAAGGTAGATTCGGTAGTTACGCCTCAAGATTTACAGCCAAAGGTAAGCTTATTAGGTAAAATAAAAGCTTTGTTTGTTAAGCCGGCAGTGTTTAAGGCAGAGGCGCCAGCTTTTGAAGCCGGCATGAAAAAAGGCGATAGTATACTAGCTGTAAACGGTAAAAACGTTAAATTTTATGGAGACATTACCGCCGAAGTAGCTAAAAATAAAGGCAAAAAAATAGCTATAGAAGTATTAAGAGGAAACGAGAAGTTGACTTTAACTCCTAAGGTATCGTCAAATGGAACTTTGGCAATCATTATACCAACAATTCCCCCGCCGGTGGTAAATATAGAATATGGCTTTTTCGAATCGTTTTCGGTTGGTGTTGATAAAGGCTGGAGTTCGTTTACCGATAATGCCAAGGGTATTTGGAAAATGATTACAGGGAAATTAAGTGCAAGGAATATCAGCAGTCCTATTGGTATTGCACAAGTTTATGGCAGCGATTTCGATTGGGAGAAATTTTGGAGCTTAACCGGATTAATATCAATGGCATTAGCCTTTATGAACTTGTTGCCCATACCAGCTTTAGATGGTGGCCACGTGGTTTTTCTCATTATTGAAATGATAAAAGGAAAGCCTCTGAGTGATAAATTTATGGAAAGAGCGCAGGTTGCTGGTTTTGTAATTCTGCTCAGTTTAATGGTTTTTGCTTTTGGTAACGATATACTAAAAGGTTTCGGAATATAAATTTAGGTATTAGGTATTGGGAATAAGGTTTTAGGCCTAATACCTAGTGCCTAGTGCCTAAAACGTGTTAAAATGAATTACTTCGAATTATACGGTTTGCCCATTACTTTTCATCCAGATCAAAATGTGGTGAAACAGCAGTTTTATGCGTTAAGTAAAAAATACCATCCAGATTTTTATATCAACGAGAGCGCAGAAAAACAGGATGAGGTTTTAGAACTTTCGACACAAAATAACAAAGCTTTTCAGGTACTTAAAAACCCTAAGAAAGTACTTCAGTACGTCCTAGAATTAAAAAAAATAATTGCCGAGGGTGAAAGTTATACGCTACCGCAATCATTTTTAATGGAGATGATGGAGGTAAACGAAGCCATTATGGATTTGCAGTTTGATCCTGATGCTGAAAAACTAGCGCAGGTAAAAGCAGAAATTGCTAACGTTGAGCAGTCTTTAAACAACGAGTTACTTTCCCATACCGATAGATTTCCAGATGCAAGTCAAGATCAACAAGAAGATAGGTTGATCAAAATTAAAGATATCTATTATCGAAATAAATATATCCAACGATTAAAAGAAAGTCTAGCCAAACTTTAGTTTGGCTATTGTCATAAAGGATATCCAACTCATATACTGCGATAAAATTGGGTTATTTTGTCCCAAAATTTAAACTATGTCGTCATTACATCTTTTCCGAAAAGTAGCCTTAGCCGAAGGTATTTCTTATATTGTATTACTTTTTATAGCTATGCCGCTTAAATATTGGGCTGGTTTACCGTTGGCAGTAAAATATGTTGGTTGGGTGCACGGCTTATTGTTTGTACTTTATATTGCCTGTTTAATAATGGCTTGGCAAGAAAGAAAATGGGGATTTGGCAAGGTTGTGATTTTGTTTATAGCTTCATTATTGCCATTTGTTCCGTTCTATGTAGAAAAGAAACTAAAAGAAGAGGAAACAGTAAAAAATTAATTGGCTGTGTATCTGTACGAAAGAACTCAAGCTTTAAAATAATTGCGAATACTTTAAATAATATTTGCGTAATCGTGTGTCTTTTTATACATTTGCGCTCCCGCTTACGGGGAAATGCCCAGGTGGCGGAATTGGTAGACGCGTTGGTCTCAAACACCAATGGGAAACCGTGCCGGTTCGATCCCGGCCCTGGGTACGATACCGGAAATAGAGTTCTTTAAAACTTTGTTTCCGGTTTTTTTATTTTGTAACTCTTTGTTTGTCATGTAGATAAGCTGGGTCAGGATCCCCAAAACATTTTCTGTTTCGTTCTTTCTGAAAAAGGACAAGGAAAAAAATGGCGTTGCTCCGTTGTATGTAAGAATATCCAGAGCCTGGACAGACAGGGCTTTGGACTAAGCACCTATACCAGCTATACGGGCAACAGGCTGATGGGCATTACGGGTGTCAATGCCGGCACGTTCAGCTATGATGCCAACGGCAACGTAAAGACCGACACCCGCATGGGCATTACCGACGTTAGCTACAACCACCTGAACCTTCCACAGGCTGTAAGCGGCCCGGCCAATATCTCCTACACGTATGATGCCATGGGGCGTAAGCTCAGGAAGGTGTCCAGTACCACGGGCACAACCGATTATGTGGACGGCATACAATATACCAACGGCAACATCGACTTTATCCAGACTGGCGAGGGTATGGCGCTGAACAATGGAGGAAGTTATACCTACCGTTACAATCTTTCTGACCACCTTGGAAATGTGCGCACAAGTTTCGATATTTACGGGGGCGCTGTGCGGATATTGCAGCGTGAAGACTACTATGCCTTTGGGCTGAGGAAATTGGGTAGTCCTAACGATGATAGGAACAAGTATCTTTACAACGGCAAGGAGCTGCAGGATGAGCTAGGACAGTATGATTACGGCGCTAGGTTCTATGACCCGGTTATAGGGAGGTGGAATGTGGTGGATCCGCTGGCGGAGAAGGACAGGAAGACAAGCCCTTATGTTTATGCTCTTAATAATCCTGTTCGATTTATTGATCCCGATGGGATGGAAGCGGAAGATCCTCAAAAGAGAGTGAATACAACAGTAACCAGTACAGAAGACAAAAATCATAAGCTCCATGTAACTCAGACCACAACTACCACAACAGTTGTTCAAACAGAAACGGGTAGCGTTACTACAAAAAGTGTTATGTCTTCAACAAATATAATTTCAAATAGTAATACCGAGGCTACTGTATATGGGGACGTGACAACCAAGACCAGTGTAACTACTGTTGATGGGGATAAAGTGTCTACTGTAAACAATGGCTCAACTACTGTCAGTAGGTCAGATGCGAAGGGTGATCTGTCAGCACTAAATACCGTTAGTAAATCGTTAGAAAATTTTAGAGATAAGCACGGGATGCAATTTAATTCATATGTAAATGATAAGGGTACGACAGGTCTATCTCTAAGTGTCGGAGGTGCGGCTGCACCATTTGGAGCACTGACTAGCTTAACGACATTGGCTGCAAAAATTGGAGGGTGGGCTCCTAGTTTTGTGAGAGCATTAGGTTTTGCAGGGGCTCCCACCAGTGTGAGCCCTGGGCTGTTAAGTAAGGTTATTATACCTGCAACTGGTGCTTTAAGTAATACGAAGACTGTTTTTGTCTCCTCCAACGGTCGGGTTATTTCCAATATGGTACCTAAATTATAATTATGAAGAAAAAGTATATTATTAGTATATATGTTGGGTTAGTATCTATTTCTATATTGGTTTATATAGGTTTTGTGGCTTATTCATTCATCGTTAAACAATGCCAAAATAAGTATGGCTTATCCTATAATAATAAAAGAAAGGAATTGGGTATTACTCTTCTGCCTCCTGATTGGAGTGTTAAAGAGAGAAGTAAAAACTTCGTTGGCTGGTCTGGAAATGAAAAGAATGTTGGCCACAAGAGAAAGGCAGTCACTTTTTCTGGATGTAATATTGAAGGTGAATTGGATGTGTTTAGGCTTCGTAATGAAAATGGTAAAGAGAGACTGTTAGAGATACAGTACAGTTATCCGCAGAAAGCCAAAAGTCCAGCTGTGATTTATACCTACCAAGTTGGGCATTATGCCAAACTTATTTCCAAAATTACGGCAGATAGTTTACTTAATGCTGAGAATATTACCCCATATGGCGCAAGTCTGTAATCTGTTATTCTAGCGTAAGCCCCCATCACAAGCAGGGACACTTCAAGCATTAACAGCACAGCGGGTATCAGCTTAAAAGGTGGCTCAGGTGGTACGATTTCATGGATTGGATGCTAATCGAGGGTTGTTAAATAATATACGTCGCTGGCGGTGCTTCTATCGGAGGCGGTGGTACAGTTGGGGTAAGCTATACGTTACCCATATTCAAATCTCAATTTAAAAGATAAGAGCACATGACAATAAAAAAAAATCGGATGGTCATAGGAATAATAATAATCTTGGTAATAGCATTTATCATATCAAACACTTTTATACACTGTAGGAAAGAGTTTGTTTCCGGCTACGATTTTGAAATCAGCAAGATAGGCGTAACACCTACTAAAAAACTTAGGCTTTATGATATGGAAGGAAAGGAGGTGTCTTTATGGAATTATTCCGTAATGGCTAATGAAAACGTGTCTGTGGGCGACTCTGTTCATAAAGCTCCGTGCTCAGAGTTTCTCTATATTTATAAAAGGAACGATAAAGGTGGGTATCAGGAATACAAGAGAAAGGCTCCTTCTGGACTTTTCCCTTATAATTGGTTCTGTAAATGAAAATAGTAGTTAAGTTTGTTTTATGTTTATTTTCTGTAATCCTCGTATCCTGTAGCTTTAGTGCCACTTTTCAAGACGAACTGGATGAAAGGAACAAAGCCGAGAAGGTTGTTGACAGTATGTATCCCCCTTCTGGTTTAAGCAATTTCTCTAGCGCAAGCATTAGTGTAACGGTGCTTGTGCTTTTATATTAATGCCGGCATGTTCAACTATGATGCCAACGGCAACGTGAAGACCGACACCCGCAGGGGTATTACCGACGTTAGCTACAACCACCTGAACCTTCCCGCTACGGTAAGCGGCCCGGCCAATATCTCCTACACGTATGATGCCATGGGGCGGAAGCTGAGGAAGGTGTCCAGCACCACGGGTACGACCGACTATGTGGACGGCATACAGTATACCAACGGCAACATCGACTTGATCCAGACTGGCGAGGGCACGGCACTGAACAGTGGGGGCACATACAGCTATAGATATAATCTTTCCGACCTCCCGATGGCTATCGGGATTGGAAATGTGCGGACTGTTTTCGATATTTACGGGGGCGTTGTGCGGATATTGCAGCGTGACGACTACTACGCCTTTGGGCTGAGGAAGTCTGGATTGAATGGCAATGGTGCGGTGTCGTTGGACAACAAGTACCTTTACAATGGCAAGGAGTTGCAGGATGAATTGGAGCAGTATGATTATGGTGCAAGGTTCTATGATCCGGTGATAGGCCGTTTCAACGTCATAGATAGGTTTGCAGAGAAGTACTACAATTTAAATCCATACCAATATGGTGCAAATAATCCAGTTCTCAACATTGATGTGAATGGGGATAGCGTAAAAGTCAACACCAATGTTTCTGCTGATCTATCGGGAATTGGTTTGGGGAAGATTAATATTCCAACAACAGTATATTTCCAAGGAGGTACAGCATATTATCAAAATGGCACTGCGTATAATGGCACAGACAGTTTCGTTGGGCAAGTGGGGGCTGCTCTTACCGAATTGAATAAGGGAGCAATAGGTCAAGCTCTAGTTAGTACTCTGGAAAGTTCAACAAATACTACTACTATACTAAATGATGTAGGAAAACGAGGAAATTTGGCTGCAAACGATGGAAGTCAGGTTCGTTGGGATCCAAATGGAAATGTAGGAGGGCCACAACAGGGTACATCTTCTTTGACAAGGCCTTCTTTTCTTGGCTTGGGCCATGAACTGGCACATGTTAATGATGTATGGAACGGAACTATTGATAGGGGGAATTGGTTCCAATCTGGAACAGATCCTAGCGGTAATCCAAAATATGTTCAGAATGCAGAAAAGTATGCAACACGTGTCGAAAATTGGTTGAGAGCAGAGCACAAATTGCCCCTTAGAACCCATTATTCACCTGATGCCAGTGGGTATCCTTATGAACCCTCGAGAATTATTGCGCCAAAAACGAACATGAGCTTATTCTACTTTCAACTTAATCCATCTAAAAGATAGTTAATTATAGGTATAAATGAAAAAGATATTTTTTGCAAGTATGTTTTTACTGTTAAGCATTGCCAGCTGTTCCCAGAAAGTTAGCTTCCTATCTCTTTCGGAGAAAATATATGAGAAAAATGGAAGCCAGCAATCAGTATTCAAATTGAACAGATATAAGAGAGATGCCCGGAAAAAGATATATTCAAATGAAGGCGCATCTTTTTTAAGGGGAAAGATTGATACACTATATTTGCTTGAGGGTTATAATATTGAAACAGGAACTTTTTATTGCACCATCTGGGATAAAGAAAATAGTATTAGCTATAGTTACTTTAGAGAGAAGTTGGAAGTGCAAAGCCGATCGGTGTTCACCGAACACCAAATCCTGTTAGTTACTAGATGGGACGTTCCTGCCATTAGAAAGGAAGAAGATGTTAATGGGAATTGGCTGGACAACAACCTGCAAATAAATGCTTTTAGATGTTATAAAGAGGGAAGGGATTGGAGGGTAGAAGAAATTAGCTTTAAAAATTTCTACGATCCAAAAAGAGATCATTAACATTGTTTAAAATAAAATTATGAGGCTGTATCATTGACAAAATGATCAGCCTCTTTTTTATGCAGATCTAGTTGTCTGACTTTTCAACTTTTTTGATTGTGTCTATTTTTAGCAGTGATTTTCCGGTTAAACGAGCAAAAGCAGTTTCCCCTTCTGGTTTAAGCAATTTCTCTAGCGCAAGCATTAGTGTAACGGTGCTTGTGCTTTTATATTAATGCCGGCA